>ENA-ORRO01000017-ORRO01000017.1-human-gut-metagenome-genome-assembly--contig:-NODE-17-length-147445-cov-13.002442_pt1 | contig 147445 bp, 138 predicted proteins | sample MGYA00242176_ERZ509136 | MGnify/ENA primary metagenome ERZ509136 (study PRJEB26280, sample SAMEA2338644) | human gut metagenome | biome: human gut; feature: human-associated habitat; material...
GTGTGTAGCACCACCCACCTCATTCCTCCCTCAAAAGGGAGGATGTTTTACCTTGCCATTGCGCACTTGTTGCGCAATCTCTTATAAATATTGATAATCCATGAATTAAAACTTTCTTAGTCGCTTTGAGCTTAGCTGCCTAGCTATTTCTGATACAGACTTCGTATCTTTGCATCTGGGCATCTAAAGGACAGAATAGATATTGCTGCATAGATCTATTAGACAATTTCTTCTAATGTATTAAAGATTTTGTCTGTAATTTCTTGAATATATTCTTGTGAAACCATTCCATTGATTACTGCGTCAGAGATTTGGTAAGCCGGTCTTATATATTGTTGTGCCGTTCTGTTTACGTCTTGAAACTGCAAATCCGCAGCAGTTCCGGTTTTGCCTCTCAAAGCTGCTCTTTTATACCAACGTTCTTTTATAACTTCAAGTGGAGTGTAAACATACACCTTAACATCCATAATATCTCGAACACCTTCATTAAGTACGTACAAGCCTTCAGTAAGTACGACTTTTGCAGGCTTTTTGATATCTCCGTTCGGATCAGAAATGCAAGTTACAAAATCATATCTTGGAGATGTAATTTGTTTACCTGTTTTCAAGTTCATCAAGTGCGATTTCATCAAGTCCAAATCTATTGCATCCGGAGTGTCAAAACTAAAACCTGTTTTGAACAATTCTTCATAACTTCCGGCTTCCTGCAACTCTTTTGAGGTGTCTTTATAGTAATCGTCACAACGAATTACAGTGTAAATACCTTCTTTTTTATCTTTTACGCATGCTTTGATTGTGTTATCTACAAAAACAGTTTTACCTGATGCGCTTTCACCTGTAATTCCAATTAAAAATGTTTTCTTTTTCTCTTGAACAACCTTTCTTGCAATGTTTAAAATAAGGTTGTCAGATGTTTTTAAAAACAACGGTTGTGTTTGTTGTTTATCTTCTTCCAAAATTTTCTTTAAAGACTCTACGATTTGCGATATTACTTCCATGTCGCGTCTGCTTGAATAATAATCATAACTTGTTAGAAAATCAGTTGTCATTATATTTCCCCTGTATATATTCTAATATTCTACATTAAAATTTTTTTATTTTGTAGGAATACTAAATTTTGTAACAATATTCTTTAAATTGTTAAAGTTTGTTCTAAAAAGTGCCGTTATGGGAATATGTGAAGTAGAATTTGCAATTTTGCAAAGTAATTTAAAAGGAGATGTGACTAATGTATCATGACGAGATTTTTGAAAATGCACTAAAGGATGTTAAAGAAGAAAGCTATAAAGCTTTGAAAAACGAAATTTCTTCAATGGAATCTACTATTGAAAAATTTTTGAAAAGTGTTTTGAACTGCACTTCATTCAAATCTGAACGAGATTTTAATGTTACATCAGTTTAGCAAACTTGTTGAAAGTTTAATTTTGATAAAAGAACCGCCTATTTAGCGGTTCTTTTTGTGTTTAAAATTTTTTGAAATCCTTGTTTTGTTTATTGTATTTATAAATAACAAAACCTGAAATAACAATAAAACCGACTAATGCAGTTACTTGTGATAATAAATTATAGTCCATTTTACTCCTCCCCTAAGTCTTTTAACATTTTTTGCATTTCAGAACGCCTTGTAAAATAAGCGTTAAAAATTATAATAGTTAGAATAAAACCTAACATTCCAAAGAAATATTTTACGGGATTGTATTCATTGAACAGAAGGGTCATAGAACCTCCCCCAAGAATAAAAGCAGATCCCCAAATATGCGTCATTTCGTTTCTTAAAGAATTTAATTTTTCTACTTTTAAAATTTTATTCATACTAATTTTATAGCATTTTGTAGAATTGTTGTCAATTTGTAAAGCTATTTACGCTCTTATATTCAAGTTTGCAAGCGCTGAAAGTTGTGATTTTAGGAGTTCTTCTTCGTTATCATAAGTTGGAATGCCACCTAATTCATTTTCTCTTTCTGCAAGCAAGGTTTGGTATGCGTTTAAAGTAGCTTCATCATCAAATCCACCCTCATTCTGAGCTTTTTCTAATACTTCTGCAAGTAATTTTTGTTGTTCTTCTGATGAATTAGTGGCAAGTTTAGCTTTTTGTTTAGCTTTTTCTTCTTGGGCAACTTGGGCTTCAGATTTATTTAGGGAATCTTTTTCGCCCATAACTTTATCCATAACTTTGCCTGCGCCCCAGCTTGCTAATGCTCCGCCAATTATACCACCGACAAATCCGACAATTGCTCCTGCAACATTTCCTAAGCCTGGAACGACAGAACCTGCGATTGCTCCGGCTGCAGCTGCGCCTCCTGCATAACCGAGTACGCTTGCTCCTACTTTGGTGGTAGATTTTACAAGTTGTTTGTTACCTTCTTTTGAACCGGTTTTATAAGATTTTATAATATCGGGTATTTCCATTGCGCCTTCAATTGCTGCCATTATCCAAGAACCTTTTACAGCTTTTGAGGCAAGCCTTAACGCGTTTGCGCCTTTAGCACTTCTTAAAATAGCTCCTTTGGCTTTGTAAATTCCTGTTTTTGATTTCAAAAAATGTGAAGCTTTACCGAATTTTGATGTTGGTTTGATTAATCCTTTTTGAATATCTGCGTTAACTTTTAAATCTCCCTTAGCCATTGCCTCATGGATTTTTTGAAGTTGAGCTTTCAATTGTTTGCCTGTCATCTTCTTTGATTTAGCTTCAGCTATTAATTTTTTAGCCTCATCATAATATTTAGTATTGGCTTTACCTGCTGTAATATCCGCTTCTAATCCTTTTATTACAGAAAATCGACTTTTGTTTTTTAGTGTATTAAATCGACTTTGTGGATCTTTTAGGTATTGTAACGCCTGTTTTTCCATTTCATTACGGTTACTGACACTATTCCATGCCTGTTTCCAATTAAGATTTGGATGAGCATTTCGTTCCATCCAAACAGAATAAGGTTTTTTAAATAATAATGGCGCACCAACCATCAATGGTATTCCAAATAGTAGATTGGAGCTGATTTCTTCTGATATATTTGTTTGTGGAGTTGCTTCAACCCCGTTGAGCCAGTTTGCCAATAGCAAATTTTGACTTAGGGTTAAGTCTGTGTTAGCCATATTAAATTTTCCCTTTTATAATTCCCCGTATATAATATATAAAAATTTTTATATCTGAAAATTGTCTTTTTGTAACAATATGTTAATAATTAATCGGTATAAAATATATACCGATTAATTATCCCATATAATTTATTCTGTTTAAACCGCTTGCCATTGCCATAAAGTCTTGATCCATTGGAGAGACAGCTCCACCGTTATAAAGTTGTTGTCTTAGAGCCATTAATTGTTGTGGAGTCATTGTTGGTTGCGCAGTCGCAAATGGATTTGTTGTACCGATTGGATATTGCATTGCATTTTGTTGTGCTATTTGTTGTTGCATGCCTTCAAGTGCTTGTTGTTGATTATTAATCAAAGCTTGTTGTTGTTCTTCGGCTTCTGCTTTCTTTTCAGAATGAGATTTTCCTGTAATCAAGCTCATCAAAGTGTCACCTGCCAAATAACCTACTAAACCTCCAACTACAGGAATTGGAATTAGTGCTTGACCTATTGCAGCACCAGTCATGCCTGCGCCAAGTCTTAAACCTGTTTTGACAGTTTCAGTAACACCACCAACAACTCCACCATCTCCGAATGCGGAAATGATATTTGGAAGTTCTGTTACGGCAATTAACAATGTTCCGATTAGTGGCATTCTTTTGCCAAGTCCACTCATTGAACCTTTGAATTGTGTCCAAGTTTTAGAAAAACCTGTTTTTCCTGCTTTATCAGCTAATTTGCCTCCAATAGTCCAACCTTGTCTGATTTTATCAGGAGTTGTTTTTAAAGCTTTCCAAGTGCTTTGCCAAAATCCGCCATCTCTTTTAACCATGTTAGCGTTATGAGTTTCAGCTGCTTTTGTACCATTTTTTACACCAGACCAAACTGATTCAAAATAACCCTGATTTGCGGCTTTTCTATTTTTTACTGTTTCCTTCAATGCTTTAGAAAATGATTCATTTCCTGTTCCTAAAACAAAATCTGGATACAATTTTACTGCTCGTTTAAAATATGAACCTACTAAATTTACGTTCATAATAACCTACCTAATCTTTTATAACCTACCTTACTTACATAAAAAATTTTTGTTCCAAATTATTGCTTTTATATCTGATTTTTGTTAAGAAATATTAACATTTCTTTTGTTTACAAATATGTGTAAAAGATGTATTATAGTCAAAAAGGAGCGTGGGATAATGAGAGAAATTACGTTAATAAATGGTGATGGGATTGGACCGGAAATATCTGATGCGGTCGTAAAAATTCTTGCAGCTTCAGGGGTGAAAATCAATTGGGATGTTCAAACTGCAGGTGCTGATGTTATAGAAAAAGAGGGAACTCCATTGCCTGATAGAGTATTAAAGTCCATCAGAAAAAATAAAGTTGCATTAAAAGCTCCTGTTACTACTCCTATTGGAAAAGGGTTTAGATCTGTTAATGTTCAATTGCGTAAAGAATTGGATTTGTATGCGAATTTAAGACCTTGCAAGAATTTGCCTAATGTAAAAACTCGTTTTGATAACGTTGATATTGTTGTTGTGAGAGAAAATACTGAGGATTTGTATGCCGGAATTGAACGACAAGTTGATGTTGATACGGCAGAAAGTATTAAAATAATTACGAGAAAAGCATCTACAAGGATTGCAAAATTTGCGTTTGATTATGCGGTTAAAAATAATCGAAAAGAGGTTTGTGTAGTTACGAAAGCTAATATTATGAAACTTTCGGATGGGTTGTTTTTGGAATGTTTTAGAAAGGTGGCAAAGGATTATCCGCTAATAAAAACGAGAGAAATATTGGTTGATAATTTGTGTATGCAATTGGTGCAAAACCCTGAACAGTTTGATGTTTTGGTTTTACCTAATTTGTATGGAGATATTGTGTCAGATTTGTGTGCCGGATTGATTGGCGGTTTAGGAGTTGCTCAAGGTGCTAATATTGGCTATGACTGTGCGGTATTTGAACCTGTTCATGGCTCTGCTCCTGATATTAAAGGGCAAAATAAGGCTAATCCGACGGCTCTGTTGTTATCTGCCATTGAAATGTTGCGATATATTGGAGAAACAACTTATGCTGAAAAAATTGAAAAAGCATTATTCAAAACATTAAAAGATGGTAATTGTACTGTAGATTTGGGAGGAACTCTTTCTACGACAGATTTTGCCGATGCAGTGATAAGGAATTTATAATAAATTTAAGTGAAAAGTGATAAATGAAACGTAAAAAGTCCTTATCGTTATTAATCCGACCTACAGAAATTGCAATTTATGCGATTACTACGTCGCTTATCGCTCCTCGTAATGAGTATCTTGCGGTATTCACCGTAGTTGTTTCTGTAGGTTGGGCTTTCTAGCCCAACATTATTTCCAACCATGCGATACTTCGGACTGTTATCCTCAGTATGACGTTTCTATTATTCAATAACAATTTTCTTTTTGCGTTTTTGTAAAATTATTGTGATGATGGCGATAATTATGATTGGTATTGAAATTTCCGGTCTGTATGTTAACCATCCCAATGATATTGTTATTGCTGTTAATGCTATTGAAATTATTATTGTTGTAAAAAGGGCTGCAAATTGAGTTATTTCCCCAAGTATCGGAATTTTTCCAGTAAAATTTACAATTGGTTGAATAATCAAATTTAATCCGATAAACATCAAAATTAATCCAATTCCTCTTATCCCCCAAGTGTTTGAAGAATTTGCATTTCGATATTCCTTCAACATTTCGGTTAGATTTTTAGTTCCATTGCTTACAATTGCAATATCCCCAACTTTTGAGGGCATAGGTTCAAGGTGATTTCCTGATTGTTTTGCAATAATTGATAACTTTATTCCCGATGGAATGTAGGAATAGAATAATTTTTGATCCCCAATTTGTGGGTTATCAAAATCTTTTCCGGTAAAGTAAAATCCGTTATATGTTTTAAAGTTGCTATTATATGGCAGGTTTTGGATTTTGTTTGTCTGATTAATTTTTTTTACGATGTTTTCTGACAGGTAAAATCTCCCAAATCCAATATTTTTCGCATAGATATTTTGGGGTTCATATTTGAACTTTTTAGGGTTTTTATGTTCAATTTTTTCAAAGTTATCAGAATTTATCAAAAAACTATTCCAATTTTTTCGATATTGATAGCCGTCATTGTTGGTTGTGTACTCTTCCCATTGGTACATTTCTGTTGTTCTGATAAGAGCAATCGCTTTTGGGATTGTTAAAATTCCATCGGCTAGAATTTGGTTTGAATAAACACTGTTTGCTAATTGGACAAGTTTTCCATCATTGGCAGGTGAGATATAGTTTGATTTAAGTTCAATAGCATTCTGTTCTGCAAAATTTGCTTTTTTTATAGAGTTTACGTAGTTTTGTTCATTGCAAAATAGGGTAACAAATGAAATAATAAACAAAACAAACCCGATTATAACAGGTGTTTTGCCTTTTTGGTGTGACATATTCAGCCTTTCGTTGTGCTATTCAATTAACCCCAAATCTCTAAGGAAGCGAGAATTGTTTGACAATTCCATTAGTTTTTCATCATCTGATGGATCAATAACGCCTTGTGAAAACAATTCATCCATAATTTCGTTATGAGATTGATTTTCTGGGTTTGATAGGGCAAGTTTGGTAAAGTTTCTAACATCGCAATTTCTTTCGTATAGATTGACTGCGGTTTTGGTTAATTTGTTGAGAAAAACGCTTCTTCTATCGTCAAAATCCACACTTAGCGGGTTTGTCGCAACGCTATTATGCTTTTCTCGTTCTAAACTTAATTTTTGTGCTAATTTCTTAAACATCATAACACTATCCCCTATAATAACATTATACTACGTATGTCAAATTTGTCTACAAAACTTAATAATTGCAAATTGTATAGATTTTGCTTGATTAAAACTTATATTTAAACTAGAATAATGTCATAAATTTTAAAGTAAGGAAAAGAGGTTATAAATGCTTGATATCAAAATGATTAGAGAGAACCCTGAAAGGGTAAATGAACTTTTAAAAAGAAGAAATCCGGAACTTTCTGTAGATAAAGTTTTGGAAATAGATGTTGAGAGAAGAAAAATTCAAACTCAGGCTGATGAATTGCGTGCCAAAAGAAAAAATGATTCACAAAAAATCGGTTTGATGAAAAAGAATGGCGAAAATACGGATTCTATCCAAGAAGAAGTTCGTAAACTCGGTGATGATATCAAAGCGTTGGAAGAAAAACAATCTGAATTGGATGAAAAACAAAGAGATATTTTGTTGCATATTCCAAATATTCCAGATGAAACTACTCCAATAGGTTTGTCAGAAGATGATAATGTTGAAGTTTACAAATGGGGTGAACCTAGAAAATTCGATTTTGAATTTAAAGCTCACTGGGATTTGTGCGAAGAAAAAAATCTTGTTGATTTTGAACGTGGTGTAAAACTTTCTCAAAGTAGATTTATTCTATATAGAGGAAAAGGCTCTCGCCTAGAACGTGCTATTATCAACTTCTTTCTTGATTATCATACAGAAAAACAAGGATATGAAGAAATATTACCTCCGTTTATGGCAAATTCAGCAACAATGACAGGTACTGGACAACTTCCAAAATTTAAAGAGGATATGTACAAATGTGAAAACGAAGATTTGTATTTAATTCCGACTGCAGAAGTTCCTGTAACTAACATTTATGCAGGTGAAATTTTATCAGAAGATGATTTGCCAAAATATATGACAGCTTACACTCCATGCTTTAGAAGAGAATCCGGTTCTGCAGGTCGTGATACAAGAGGTTTGATTAGAGTTCACCAATTTAATAAAGTTGAATTAGTAAAACTTTGTACACCGCAAACAAGTAAAGATGAACATGAAAAATTGACAGAAGATGCTGAAAAGATGCTTCAAATGTTGGAACTTCCATATCGTAGAGAAGCTTTGTCTACCGGTGATATCGGTTTTTCAGCAAATAAATGTTGGGATTTGGAAGTTTGGATGCCTTCTTATGGTACTTACAAGGAAATCTCAAGTTGTTCAAATTATGGTGATTATCAAGCAAGACGTGCAAATATTCGATATAGAGATAAAGAAACAGGTAAAACCCAATTTGTTCACACAATCAACGGTTCTGGTCTTGCAGTTGGTAGAACATTTGCGGCTATTGTTGAAAACTATCAACAAGAAGACGGTACAATTATTATTCCGGAAGTTCTTAGAAAATACACCGGATTTGATAAAATTTAAACTTAAACTTAAACTTAATACAACCATTTATTGCCCGTAGAAAAATTTGTTCTGCGGGATTTTTTTATATAGAAATGCTACAATGTTTTACAAATCTTGAATTTTAGGGCATAATATTATTAACATAATATTTTTTAAAGGAGTAAAGATGAACGAATTTCCGTTTGAGCTGGATGATTTTCAAAAAGAAGCTTGTGAATTTATAGATAAAGGAGAAAGTGTTGTGGTTTGCGCACCAACAGGTGCAGGTAAAACTGTTATTGCAGAACATGCGATTAATAATGCTTTGAAAAATGGTACGAGAATTTTTTATACAACTCCTTTAAAAGCTCTTTCTAACCAAAAATACTATGATTTTGGTGAAAAATATGGGCATGATAAAGTTGGACTTTTAACCGGAGATACTTCTATAAATCGTAATGCGCAAATCGTTATTATGACGACAGAAGTTTTTCGTAATATGCTTTATGGTACGAATTTTGGCTCTGTAACAGATAATATGAAAGATGTTAAATATGTTGTGTTAGACGAAGTGCATTATATGAATGATGAGCAGAGAGGTACGGTTTGGGAAGAAAGTATAATTTACTGTCCTACAAATGTTCAAATTATTGCACTTTCTGCAACTGTTGCAAATGCGCAAGAATTGACAGATTGGATTAACACTGTTCATTCTAAAACAGAATTAGTTGATACTGATTTCAGACCAGTTCCGTTGAAATTCTTTTATTTCGACAGTTCTCAACCGACAAAATTGTTGCCTTTGTTAACCCCGAGTGGGCAACTTAATAAAAAAATTAAACCGGAAAAAAGAGTTTTTGGAAAGAAATTCCAAAATAAAAAGTCTTATGTAAAAGAAATTATTCGAAATTTACAAGAAAATGACATGCTTCCTGCGATTTATTTTACATTTTCTCGCAAAAAATGTGATGAGCAAATGGAAAAATGTGCCTCTTTGGATTTGGTAACGAGAGGTGAAAAAGCGCAAATCAGACAATTTATCGACGAATTTATTGCAGAAAATCCGCATCTTTACAACAATAAACATATTGAATATCTTTTATGTGGTGTTGCATCGCACCATGCCGGGCTTTTACCTGCTTGGAAAATTCTTGTTGAAAAATTGTTTCAAAAAGGCTTGATAAAAGTTGTATTTGCGACAGAAACTCTTGCTGCCGGAATAAATATGCCTGCTCGTTCTACTGTTATAAGTTCAACTAGTAAAAGAACAGATTCCGGACATAGAATGTTAACCGCAAGTGAATTTTTGCAAATGTCAGGTCGTGCTGGTCGTCGTGGAATGGACGAAGTTGGTTATGTAACAATTGTTGGTACTCAATTCCAAACACCTGAAGAAGTTGCAGAACTTGTTTTGAGTGATGCAAATCCGCTTGAAAGTCGTTTTTCTCCGTCATATTCAATGGTTTTGAATTTGTTACAAAGGTTTAGTTTGGATGAGGCAAAAGAACTGATATTGAAAAGTTTTGGTTATTTCTCATCTGGAAGTCGTTTGCAGCCATTGTTGTTGGCTCAAAAACAGATTGAAGGAGAAATGAAATCAAGAGAATTTGTCTGTCCTTATAAATTGTGTGATGACAAATTAGCTGAATATGATAAAATTCGTCATATTTATGTTCAAAATAGGCAAACTTATAAAAAAATCTGTAAACAAGAACGTTCTAAAAATCGCCCGTTGTCACCGGAAGCGGTTCAGTTTGGTAGAGAAACCAAAGCTTTACTTGAAAAAATGCACGGCTTTCAGTGCGACAATTGTAAATTATACAAAAAGCACTCTAAAAATATTGAGGTTTTGGAGCGTTTTTCAGTTCGTTCTAAAAAGTTAGAAAAAGAAATAGAGCGTCAACGGGATATCTTTTGGAACAAGTTCTTAGCCCACAGAAGCGTTTTAATCGACTTTGGCTATTTACGAGATGATTATCCGACAGAAAACGGAATAACGACCTCACAAATACGTTCAGAAAACGAATTGTTTATTGCTCAGATTATATTTTCCAATGTTTTGGAAAATCTTACGCCGGCACAATTGGCTGCAGTAGTTTGCGCTATTACAACTGAGGATTTAAGAATTGATATTCCTTACTTACCAATATCAGAACCTGTAAGAAAGACACTTAATCTGATTAGAAATATTCGTAGAAAAGTTGAAAAGGTTCAAAATAAATACACTGTAGAAGCTCCAATGTATATAAATCCATACTTTTCATCCCTAATTGAATTGTGGGTTGAAGGAGCAGAGTGGGAAACAATTATAGAACAGATTGATATGGGTGAAGGTGATATTGTCAGATCTTTCAAAAGGGTTGTGGATGTTTTAAGACAGTTTACAACTATTGATAATGTTCCTGAAAGTCTTGTCTTTACTGCACGTGAAGCGATTGATAAAATTCAGCGAGAACCTGTGGATATTGACTAATAAAATTGTTAAAAAGTGTAAATTTACCCTTATTTAGTTTTGTAAAATCTTTGCTATTTAGGGGTTGTAGCCACTTGCGAGATGTGTTAAAATATGTTACAATAGTAGTAGGAAGATCCTGAAAAACAATTTATCATAAAAATTAACCAGGTTTCCGATGAGTGTTAATCCCCACCCCACTCTTAAATCAAAAAGGTATCCGTTACTCAAAGTTGAGGTGACATTATGGATACGTTGATTTTTAATACTGCTGAAAATTATGAATTGAGAAAGATTGCTGATATTATAATTAATCTTTCAATAATTGGGGTTTTAGTTTTGTGTCAGGGGCTTTTGCCTATTCATGCTGGGAGTACTAAAGTTGCACAGGTGACAGCCCCCGACTTTGATACAGGTCAATTAAAGATGAAAATTCTTAATGAGTTTTCACCTGAAATTCGGCAGAAAAATTTTGATACAATGGTTCGGAATAAATACCCGAAAGCTACCATAGTTGATGTAACCGGCGGGGTAAAGCATATTAAACTTACAAAATATTATAATGGCAAACCGGTTAGAATTAATGTTGTAGAAGCTGATATGAAACTCGCCAAAAACATAGAGTTAACGCCGGCACTTTCTTCCGGCTCAACTTTAAAAAGTAGAAGGACAATAACTACAATTGCGAAAAATAACAATGCTATAGCAGCAATTAACGGTACTTATTTTAAACCGCAAACGGGTGTTCCTCTTGGAACTTTGATGATTAATAAGAAAATGTACACAGGACCGATTTATGATAGAGTTGCTTTTGGTATATTTGAAGATGGCTCTTTGCAGAGATTTGATATTGCAAGAGTTCAGTTGAATGCAACAATCAAAGGTAGCGGAAAAATTGTTAAAGTTAACAATATCAACCAACCAAGAATGTTATCAACTTATGTCCTTGTCTATACTCCTGAATGGGGAAAATACGCTCCACAAGCTCCTCAATATGGAACAGGTTTACAAGTTGTTGATAATAAAATTGTTAAAACATCTGCAAATCCTCTTGAAATTCCGCAAAATGGTTATGTTATTTCTGGGCCTAAATCAATGTTGTACCCATTGTTGGATAAAAAAGATTCTGAATTAGTAGTAAATACAAACCCTGACTGGAAGGGGGTTAAACACATAATTAGTGGTGGACCATATTTAGTAAAAAATGGCGAAATATTTGTTGATATGACTGCTCAAAAGCTAGGTGCAATTGGAGGTAGAAATCCTCGTACTGCAATCGGTTATACTGCAGACAATAATTTAATCCTTGTTGCAGTTGATGGCAGAGAAGGAAGCTCTATCGGAATGACATTGAATGAACTTGCACGTTTTATGCAGTCTATAGGTTGCGTAGGTGCCATTAACCTTGATGGCGGTGGTTCAACAGTAATGTATGTTAATGGAAATGTCGTCAATCACCCGCAACAAAAAGGTGGTATTCCATTATCTAATGCGCTTGTATTATCCAAAACAAACAGAACTTAAAATTTCTTATTTCATAATTCTTTTCATAACATAAGTGACCACATCTTAAAAAAGCCCTCTAAAAGGGCTTTCTTTTTATTATATTTGTTTGTTATCTTACGTTTTGGTCAATTATATCAGAAACGTAAGGAATATAACTGTATTTTCCGATAAACGACGTGCCTGCAAGATAAATTAAAAATGCGTAAATTAATGTTTGCAATAATGAATAATCAAATATTAGAGGCATATTTAGCAAGAAATTTATCTGGGCAACGAGTTTGTTAATAAGTGGAATAAAGCTTAAAATGTTTGAAACCCATCCGACAAAAATTGAAATTACTGCAAAGCCTAATGAAATAAATATAGATTGAAATATATGGTACTTTAAAAACGGTTTTAGACTTGCTTTGGTGAACAATCCGATTATTAGCCAAACAAATCCTACCATTCCCATTGTCAAATATGATAATGCTGCAACTAGTCTTTCAATTAAATACGGGGTGTTTTCTCTCATTTTTAAACAGTTTCTCCATTTCTCTTTTTATCAATATATTCATCTAATACCTGAGTATAAACAAGTCTATATTCATCGTTTTCTGGTGAAATATTGATAGATGCTCTGTATGATGCTATAGCTTGCTCAACCTCGCCTTTAAGGTAATGAGCATTGCCTAACAACATATACGTAAGTGCGCTATTCGGTTTTAATCTGATAGCCTCTTTATAAAGTTCCATAGCTTTGTCAAGGTGGTTAAAGTTTGTATAAAGATTTGCACGTAATACTTGAGCTTCAATTTCAGCAGGCTTAACGCTTTGGGCTTTTTCATACATTGCGACTGCCATATCGTATTCCCCAAATTCTGAAAGTGCGATTGCGTAACAAATGTAAGCTTTGTAATTATCACCTTCCATTTTTAAAGCTTTTTCAAAGTAGTTGTAAGCTTTTTCACGCTCTCTCATGAGAGTTAAAGTGTTTCCGATACAAATTGCTACGATTTTGTTGTCCGGATTAAGTACAAAAACTTTTTTATAAAGAGTTAAAGCGGTTTCATAATCAAACAATTTGAAACAAACATTTCCCATATCAATCAAAGCAGTAAGGTTTTCAGGATCAAGAGATAAAGCTTTCTCGTAGTATGCTTTTGATTCAATGTAATCTTCGTTATCTTGATATAAAAGCGCAATTGCGTTGTAGATTTCAGGGTTTGTAGAGTTCAAATCTATTGCTCTGTTGTAGTAAAATAACGCTTTTGAGAAGTTTTTCCATTCAGCAAAAACATTACCCATGTTGTAATAAATTAGGTAATTCTTAGGGTTAACAACAAGAGCTTTGTTGTAGTAAGAAAGAGATTTTCTAAAATCTTTTTCATAAAACCACATTGTACCCATTCCAACCAATGCTTGTACATCATCCGGTTTGATTGCCAAAAGGCTATCTAATACAGACATAACTTTGTCATAGTCTTCAATTTGAATATATAACTCAGACAATCTGTGGTAGTTTTCTATGTTTTGCGGATCTTTAGCCATAGCTAAAGTTAATTCGTTAATTTTGTTGTTTATTTCTTCTCTGTTCATTATTTATTCCTAGTTTGTTTGTATTCGCCTTTGATTTGTTTGTGTAATTCGTAGTTAAAGTAAGTGAATATTATAGTTAAAAAAGCAAGTGTTGCATACATCAGTATATTTTCTTTACTCATTTTAATTCCTCCAAAATTTTGTCAATTTTATTGTTAATTGAAAGTAAATTTAAAAGAAATACAAAATCAAAGTACCCGCCAATAACCATAAAAGGTAATAATTTTACAAATGATTGGTTTATAAAAAACAACCCAACAACGCCACTGGTCAATACAATGACGCTTGTAAATAAATTGTTCCTAAGAGCAACGAGATTTTTGATTTTTTCTTTATAATACTCTCTCATACCTATATTTTACCCTATTTTTCGGATTTTGCAATAGTATGACGAAATGTAACGGTTAAAAGAAAAGGCCTCACGGGGGGTGAAGCCAATTACGTTATTAAAAAGTTTTGTATTCTTCTGAAACTGCTTTCCATTCGTTTTCCGGAATGCTGAATGCGTGGCTCCAGAATTTTTCTATTGCATAAGTTTCACGTTCTTCTTTGTGAAGAATATGCACGACAACATCGCCGTAATCAAGCAAATTCCAACGATTTTTAATGTCATTCTCCATTCTTACAGGAGAACGTGAAAACAATTCCTTAATTCGTTCTTTAGTGTTGTTCATCAATGCTTTTACTTGTGGTGTTGAATCACCTGTAACGATTACGAAATAGTCTGCTAATGATGACACATTGCTAATATTCAATATTGTAATTTCTTTACCCAACTTTTCATCAAGGGTTCTTGCAATTACGCAAGCTAGTTTTTTTGAATCAATTTCTGCCATAATTTTTTCCTTTGTTAGATAATTTTAGCATATTTTTTGAAGATTTGCAAATCAGTTTTTTATTTTAGCTCCTTCCCTAATGAGTGAAGGTTGGTATGGGTGCTATCCCGATATGGAAACAGTGCTATCTATTCAATTTCATCAATTCTCCTTTGATGTCTGCCACCTTCAAACTCTGTATGTAACCAAACATCAACGATATCGAGTGCTAGGCATTCTCCAATTGCACGTTGACCTAAACATAAAATATTTGAATTGTTGTGCGCTCTTGTTGCTCTGGCAGAGAATGTATCAGAACATAGTGCCGCCCTAATTCCTTTAACTTTGTTTGCCGCAATTGACATTCCAATTCCAGTTCCGCAAATTAAAATACCTTTGTCTGCATCTCCATCAACAACTTTTTGTGCAACTTTTTTAGCAATTATCGGATAGTCGCAAGAATTTGTGTCGTAAGTTCCCATATCTTCATATTCAAAGTTGTGACTTTTTAGATAATCAATAATTTTTGCTTTATATTCAAAACCGCCGTGATCAGAGCCGATTGCTATTTTTGTCATAATAATTCTCCTTTTATAGTTGAATTATATAATATTTTTTGCGTTTTTGTAAAGTAGTTAATTTCCTTCCCTAATGAGGGAAGGTTGGGATGGGTGCTGATTAAATGTTATTCGAAGTTCAACAAAAAATAATTTCCCTTTTGTTCGGCACAGTCTAATTAGGGAGGAAATAAAACAAATAAGGTCGACATGTCGCCGACCTTATGATTATTTTTCAGGTGCAATTTGCGGTTTTGGTAGATTTGCAGCAAATTGACTAAGCGTTTTGTTACGTGTATATTGAGCTACTACAACTTTACCCGTTTTGCCGGTTTGCTTTTGGAATTCAGCTTCTGAGATTTCTTTACCTGATTTGTCAAAGTAGTGATAGTTACCGTCTTGAGCTATTTTTAAAGTACATTTGTTACCACTTGACATGCTTACTGTGTAGCTTGTTTTGTAGGTTTCTGCTTTTTTAGTTTCTTGTTTAATACCGCCAGCTCCTTCTGAGTTAGATTTTTTAGAAGTTGCCTTTGAGGTCTTAGCTCCTTTTACCGTCGGTGTTTCGTCGGGGGGGGGGCAGACTTGTCAATACTGCCTGTGCCTAAACCGGCAAGTTCTTTGCAGTCTTTTGGTTGTACAAGTTGCCCATTTATTATTATGTATTCTTGTTTAGTAGTTGGTACTGCTTTACCTGTCTTGTTATTTGTTGCTCCTTTTAATGAATATACAGTGTATGATTTGCCATTATAAGTTACAGTTTTGTTTCCTTTTTCGTAAGTGTATGTATTATTTGTACCTCTAATGCTTACAGTGCCATCTGTGTTGTTGGTTACTTCTCCTTTAATTTTTGATTTACTGCCGAGTGCTTCATCAATTGCAGATGTAAATGTACCATCTTGCAATTCTTGTGTTTCCGGTTCACTCGGTTTTACGGAACTGGTATCTGTTTCTTGTTTAACAGTTTCAGGCTTTTTGTTAAGTGCTGCTTTTAACTGTTTATCTAAATCCACAATGCTATCAGCTTCAAATGATTGATCGCCTATATTGCACCTATATTTATCACCAATTTTGGCAAATTTACCATCAGGGTACAATACTTTTAAACCTGCAAATTCATCTTGTTTTTCGTTAGATGCTTTTACTTCTTTAGTTTCTTTCGGTGTTTCAGTACCACCGGCACCTTCGGATTTTCCGCCACCGCCTCCGATACCGAAGAAACCGAGTATAGTTCCTAATATAGAGGTTCCCATACCAATTCCGAGCATTGTTTTTGTAAATCCAGACATCCCGTCAGAACCATCGCAACAATTATCATACATTCCGCAACTATTGCCGAATATGTTGTTGTTAATGACCGTCGTGTTGCTCGGAAAAACATTTACTCTGCCCATTCCGCGCATCTGTCCTGCTTTTAAATTGTACGTTAATGATTGGCGAACACCGCCTGACCATCCGTTAACACCATAATTACTCATGGCTCTTACCTCTTATTTTATACTCTTATATATATAAAGTATATAAATAATTATATATTGCTTTAATAAACAAATTTATTTACAAAAGTTAATAATTAGTATTTTTCTTTTATTAATTTGTCGTACGCAGTTTCGGTCATCATGTGGTTTTGAAGAACATACTCCTTAGATAATTTTTGTTTACCGGATTTGAAGTTATTCAAAAGTTCATGCATTTCGTTGTTGGTTTTTTGAATTTCGCTTTCTTTTGTAATTTCGTTTTTTGCATCTTTAACCAAAGCTTCAAGACCGAAATCGGAAATTCCGTTTAGGGCGACTTCTTCTCCAACTTTCGGGTTTTTAACTTTTTTGCCGGAAGTTTGAGTATTGTAGCCAAATTCTGGAATGTTGGTATTATCGTGATTTTCGTTCGGTTTGTAGAAACGATTGATAACTTTATCAATTGTGTCGCCACTGTGTACAATTGCGCTTATGTCATAGGTTGTGTTGCCTTTGTCATCAGTGTGTTGGTTTTTTATTTTATCTTTTACGTATTTTTGTTGGTCTGCTGTTAAGTCTTTATAGCCGTTAATTGTGTCTAATTTTTTATCAATGTCTGTTGGTTTTGTATTTTTGTCAGTTGGTTTTTGAACTTTGCCTGCTCCTTCAGTTGGTTGTGTTTTGCCGACTTCTGTTGAGTTTTCAGGTTTTTTAGAACTTGAAATTTCATTACCTTTATCTTTTTCAGCTTTTGCTTTTTCTGCTTCCAAATCTTTTATTTTTTTATTTGCACTAGCAAGTTGATCTTCCAAGCTTTTAACTTTTGCACCTAAAGAACTATTGGTATTTTCATTGTTTTGTGTTCCTAAATTGCCCCAATTGCCAAAGTTTCCGAACGGATTAAACATGTTGTTAAAATTTAGTCCAAACATTCCACCGCTTTGGTTTCCGCCAAACATAGAATTTAAAGCCATAAGCCCAAAAAGGTTGCTCATTCCTCGATTATGGTTACAGTGACAACCGCCCATTCCATATCCGAACATTGACATTCCAAATGGTTGTGCGCCAAAAAAATTGTTATTTATTATTGTTCTGCTGCCACTTCCACCCCAAAATGTGCGTGGACCGTGAAGATATGTGTAAAATGATTCATTCATAATATATCTCCGAATTTTATACTCTTATATATATATAAAGTATATATCCCTTGCCTTATTGCTAATAATATTCCCAATTGTAAAAAAATGTTAACAAGAATTTCAAAATTATATATCTAAACCGCTAAAAAGAGTAAGAGAAGTAATTTCTTTCAGTTTTGGGTAATCTTCTATTTTATTTGTTTTTACAAAATCAATTGCCTCGTTTCGAGCCATTTCTAATATCTTGGCATCTCTGACAATATCAGAAATTATCAAGTCAGGCAAACCACTTTGACGTGTTCCTAAAAATTCACCAGGTCCACGCAATTGCAAATCTTTTTCTGCGATAACAAAACCATCGTTTGTTTGTGTCATTATGTTCAATCGTTCACGTGTTTCTTGCGATTTAGTTGATGTGTGCAAAATGCAATACGATTGTAGACTATTTCTGCCGACACGACCTCTTAATTGATGAAGTTGTGATAATCCAAATCTTTCCGCATTTTCAATCAGCATAACTGTTGCATTTGGAACATCAACCCCAACTTCAACAACTGTTGTAGAAACAAGTATGTCATACTTTTTATCTTTAAAATCTTTCATAACCTGTTCTTTTTCGTCATTTTTAAGCTTGCCGTGTAAAAGCCCGATTTTATATTGTGGAAAAACTTCTTTTTGAAGTCGTTCAGCTTCAATTGTTGCGGCTTTAGCCGACAAAGTTTCACTTTCTTCAATCAACGGATAAACTACATAAGCTTGTCTACCGGCATCAATTTCGGATTGAATAAGTTCATAAACTCCTCTGTGAGAAGTTACAAGTGATGTTTTTATCGGTTTTCTACCCTTTGGAAGTTCGTCAATAATTGTCAAGTCCAAATCTCCATGAACTGTCAATGCAAGTGTTCTCGGGATTGGAGTGGCAGTCATTGTGAGTATTTGTGGGTTTTGAGATTTCTTTTTCAAAACATTTCTTTGTTTTACCCCAAACCTATGTTGCTCATCAACGACAATTGCACCTAAATTGTTAAAATCTACATCTTCTTGAATTAGTGCGTGAGTTCCGACTGCTATATTCATTTGTCCGTTTCTCAAATCGGTGCGGAATTTTTCCCGAATTTTTTTGCCTTGACTGCCTAAAAACAATCCAACACTAATCCCCATAGGACTAAGCCATTGTTGAAGGTTGTTATAATGTTGTTGTGCAAGAATTTCTGTAGGAGCCATAAGTGCGCCTTGATATCCGTTTTCGACTCCAGCAAGTAGCATTATTGTTGCAACGACAGTTTTTCCGCTACCAACATCACCTTGTAATAGTCTTGCCATTGGGACATCAGAATTTAAATCATTTAAAATCTCATTGACTGCTTTTTTTTGCGCTCCTGTGAGTTCAAATGGCAGATTATCAATAAATTCTTTCACTAGTCCTTTTTCTTTAATTTTAAGAGCCAAAGCGGAATGGTTGTGAGAGTTTTGTTCTCTAATTCGAACCATTTTTAATTGGATTAAAAAAAGTTCTTCAAAAATCAAAGAAAACCTTGCCTGTTCCAACAATTCTTGGCTTTCAGGAAAATGTATTTGTTCAACGGCAGTTTTTTTATCAAGAAGTCCGATTTTTTCTCGCATAAAATCAGGTATAACGTTCTCGATTTCATCTTTGTATTTTTGGATTGCGTTAAAAATTGCACGCCTCAAAACTTTTATGCTTAAATCTTCGCATACTGTATATATAGGGACAATTCTAGCAATATTAAGGTTTGAATTTTTATCTTCTAAAAATTCCCCTGTCATAATTGAATAAGTTGGTTTGTCAAAGGTTAGTTTTCCGTCATAATTGTTCCTTTTAACTTTGCCTGATAGCATAATACCTGCATTTATTGGAAATTGAGATTTTGTTCTTTCTAGCATAAAACGATTTGATTTTGCTTGAAAAAAGCTTAAATCCAATCTTCCGCTTTCATCTGCAACAGTGACTTTAACGACTGATAATTTCTTTTGAGTATTGAACGCCGAAACTGATTTGATATATCCGAAAACAGTCGTCGTTTCTCCTTCTTTAAGATCTCTTATTAAAGTTCTTGAAGAATAATCAATATGTTTTTTGGGAAAATATAACATTAAATCTTGAACTGTATAAATTCCGAGTTTGTTTAATTTATATGCGATTTTTGGCCCAACGCCTTTCATATACATAACATCTGTATCTTTGGCAGATTTAGTCAATTCTGGAGCATTACTAATTTCTGATTTTGAAGGTTTGGGATTCGTTTCAGATTTAAGTACTCTAATAAGGTTATCAATGCTTTTTCGTCTTTCATTCAATCCTGCAAAAGGATAATGCTCGAAAGCTTCTGCAATGACAGCCCATTTCGGGTTCTTTTTAGATAATTTGTAATATTTTTTTGCCTCGTTTTTGATAAAACTTGAAAAAGCTTGAGTTTTTCCGTGAATATCAATATATCGATATTGAATTTCAATCTCAATAGCTTTTTTCAGTTGTTCAATGTTATCAATCATTCGCTAAGCCTCAAAACTTCATAAATGTCCATTTTTTTAGCTTTTCCTCTGATTGTAACATCTGCAATTTTTATTGTGTCAACAATATCTGCGACGTAAGAATATGTAGAACTACTGATTAGCATATTGGTTTTGTAAACCTTATTATAGCTTTCAATTCTGCTTGCAAGGTTTACTGTGTCGCCGATTACCGTGTATTCAAGACGTTTCTCAGAACCAATATTTCCAACAAATGCTTCACCTGTGTTAATTCCAACACCTATTTCAATTTTTGGTTTCCCCTCCGCCAGCCATTTGTCTTGCAATTGATCCACTTTCTTTAACATTGCACAAGCGCATCTGACGGCATTCTGAGGATGGTTTAAGTCCTGAATTGGTTCCCCAAAAATTGCCATAACCGCATCTCCGATAAATTTGTTGATTACACCATTATATTTTGTGATGATTGGTTCTATTTCAGAAAAATATTCATTCAAAATAACCGAAACTTCTTCTGCGGTCATTTTTTCGCTCATACTTGTAAAGCCTCTTATATCCGCAAAAAGAACAGTAACATTAGCTTTTTTCCCGCCTAATTTGATATCATCAATATTTTGAACAACATTTTTCATAATATCTTGTGAAAGGTATTTACCCATTGCATTTTTGATTTTTTCTTTGTTCTTTCCTTCAAGAATAAACCTGTAAGAGTAGCCAAAAATCATCGTACTTAATTGAACTGCAAGTGGCGTGATTACGAGTGGTACAATGTTGTTGTTAAAACAAATTATGCAAAATGCAAAATACAATATTGCAAACCCAATCAGTGTGAGAAGTGATGGTAAAAATGTGAAAAATCTGATGATTAAGAAAGTCGCAATTGATATTAAAATTATTGTAACCAAATTAGAAAATGAGTTGAATTTTACAATGAATTGGTTATTTAAAAAATTGTCTAAAATCGTTGCTTGGATATCTACTCCCGGATGTTTGGTTGCAATTGTTGTTTTTAAAACATCTTCTACGGCAAGAGCATTTGCTCCGACAAAAATAATTTTGTTATCAAATTCAGATGGTGAAATAATCGGCTTTTTACCTGATTTCATTAATCTGTCTGAATTTATTAAATCAATTGCGGAATATGTTTTGTGTGAATAGTCAGAATTTGGAAGAAATTCACAGAACTTCATGTTATGACGAACGTCGCCGTTATGAGTGTATGTTGGAATTTTTAACCCTGTTTTATCAACAATTAAATAATTGTTTGTTAGGGTTAATTTATTAGTTTTATTGCTCAACATATATGCTTTGAGAGCGAGTGACGGATAATAATTATCATTGTAGCTGATTAAATCAGTTGCTTCTCTTAAAATTCCGTCAACAGGATTAAGAGTGAAATTTACCGAACCAACATTTTTTTGTGCATCAAAATATTTGTCTGGAAACATTGTCAAACTATTGTAATTACTGTATCTGGAATTGTTTTTTGTTCTTTTGTCAGCAATTTCAATTGAGAACTTGCGCTGAAATTTTTCATCGTAATTGCTCCCGAGTTCAGGGTTTTCATATTTGTCGGAAAGAGCCATATAGCCACCAATAAAGTTATCTGTGTTTTTAACAGTATCAAAAAAATAATTGTCTGATGATGGTGGATTATTTTTGTCTAAATTTGTAAAAATAGAGTCAAAAACAACTACTTTTGCATTTGTGTATTTATTTAAGTAGTCAAAAACTTCTCCATACAACGATCTTGCCCACGGCCACCTGTAACTGTCTATAGATTTGTTATCAATCATAACAAGGGCGATATCGTCAGAACCTTTCATTGTAGCGTGTGTAAGGTTTGTCATCATGTCGTAAATAGGATTTTCCCAAAAATTAATTGATACAAATGCGATTATTGCAACTAGAAAAATGTGCAATAAAAATGACTTTACAAAAAAAGCTTTTCCTTTAAATATTTTCATTTCAATTTATCCCTTTATTTTATGATATAATAAATTCTGAAAAAAGGATAGATTATGAAAGAAAATTTAATCAAACTCTTATCAGAAGAAAAAATATTACCGATACTACGAAGCAGTGATGCTCAAACCGTTATAGATTGGGCAAATGCTTTGATTGAAGGTGGAATAAAAATATTAGAAGTAAATGTTCAAAATCCTTCAATTTATAAAGCGATTGAAGAAATTTCAAAGCATGCTGCAGTATGTGCAGGTGGGATAATTACTGCAATGCAAGCAGAGGCATCAATTGTATCAGGTGCAAAAGTTTTGTCTTCTCCAATTTTTTCTAAAAATTTAGTAAAAATATCTAAAGACAAAGAAATTCCTTATATCGCCGAAACGTCAACTGCAAATGAAGCTTATAATGCTTGGAAAGCTCGTATTCCGTTGATAAAAATTTATCCGATTACTGCAATGGGTGGAGCAATGTATGTTGAAGATTTGTTAAGACCAATGCCGTTTTTAAACGTAATGCCATTGGGAAGTGTTAAGTTGGATGAAGTTCATTCGTATATTAAAGCCGGTGCAAAATGTGTTGGTGTTGGGCGTGATTTTTATGACGGATTTTCATTAAGTGAAATTACATCTCGTGCAAAACGTGTTATAAGCGAGTTAAAGGGTTAATAATGAACGAAAAGTTAGATGTAGTCGCAATTGGGGAATGTTTGATTGAATTGTCAGCTAACACAAAGATGGCTGATGCTGAATGTTTATATAAATATTACGGAGGAGATACTTTGGCTGCGGCTGTCGCTGCTCAAAGAATGGGGGCAAGTGTAGGTTTTATAACAAGGGTTGGAAACGATTCTTTTAAAGATTACTTACTAGATGGCTGGCATAGCGAAGGTTTAGATATTTCACAAGTTAAGATTTCTAATGAACCGAATGGACTTTATATTATTGCAAGACCTTCTTGTACAGAAAAAGAAATCGCAGTTTACCGCAAAAAAATCGCCCCATCAAAATTATCAATAGAGGATATTGATGAAGAATATATTAAAAACGCAGGAATTGTTTACGCATCAGGAGTTACTCAATCACTTTCGCCATCAGCGGCTGAGGCGGTTGAATATGCTTTTAAACTTGCAAAAGAGCATGGAGTAAAAACTGCGTACGATCCAAATTATCACTCTGCATTGACTACAGTAGAAGATGCAAAAGACGCATTTTTTAGAGTAAGTTCCAATATTGATATTTTGTTTTTGAATACAAAATTGGATTCTGTAAATATTTTGGATATTGATTCGCAAGAAAATATTATAAAAAGACTTTGGGATATGGGAATATCAACAGTTGTACTAAAATCAGCAGAAAAACATGGATATTTTACAGGATATAACGGAAATATTAATTTCACGGAATTTTATACAACCGATTGCTTAGATACAACATGTTCTGGGGATGCGTTTAATGGTGGTTTTATGTATGCGTTAACTCACGGTTTTACGGAATTTGAATCTGCTAAATTTGCTTCAATTGTTGCAGGTTTACAGGCAAAAGGGATTGGTGCTATTAAATCAATTCCACACAAAGAAGAAGTTTATTCAATATATAGGGGAAACAATGATTAAGGTTGCTATATCTGGTTACTATGGGTTTAAAAATTTTGGTGATGAGGCAATATTATCAGTTCTTGTTAATCATTTAAAGACTTTTGAGAATGCTGATATAACTGTTTTTTCAAGCGATATTGAATATACTGAAAAAACTTATGGTGTAAAGGCAGTAAAAAGATTTAATTTAAAGGATGTTATAAAAACAATTCAAAATTGTGATGTGCTTGTATCTGGTGGTGGTAGTCTTTTGCAGGATGTTACAAGTTTAAAAAGTCTTATATATTATGCTTTTATAATTGCTTTAGGGTTGTTATTTAATAAAAAAGTTATAATTTTTGCACAAGGAATTGGACCATTAAATAGTAATATTGCACAAAATATTGTAAAAAACCTCTTGAAATATTGTTCTTATGTAACAGTTAGGGATGAAAACAGTTTAAAATTGTTAGAGAAATTGGGGGTTAAATCAGAACTTGTTTGTGACCCGATTTACTCTTTAGATATCAAATCTGTTCCTCAAAATGGTGTTATAGGAGTTCAATTGAGAGAATTTAAAACAATGAATTTTGAATTGTTGCAGAAATTAGCATTGTTGATTATTACGAAGTTTTCTAATAAAAAAATTGAAATATTTTCATTACAAAAAACTCAAGATTTGCAATTATGTAAGCGTTTTGAGGCTTTGATAAAATCTTTTAATCCTGAAATTGAAACAGAAATTGTTGAAGATGATATTATAAACCGTCTTTCAAGATTAGAATATTTAATTGGAATGCGTTTCCATGCGGTTCTTGTAGCTTTAAAAAGCGGGGTTAAAACTTGTGCAATCAATTATGATGTAAAGGTTGAAAAAATTGCTACTGATGCAGGTATTCCGATTATTTCAATGGATGCGCATGAAAATATGGAAGAAATTTATCAAAAAATGCAAAATCTCAACAGAGATGAATTGTTGAGATTTGCTAATTCTAAAATATTTGATTGGTCAAAATTTGATGAGTTATTCGGCCTTTTTGCCAAATAGAGTTTGATAATTTGTTCTTAAACCTTTATTAAACTCAATACCGGCTTTTTGGCTAATGTCTGTATTTATTTTGCTATATTCTTCTGATGTTATTATTCCATCCATTTTGCCTTCACTATCTTGATCATAGGTTGCAAATGTAGCTGCTAATTCTTTCCAGTCGGCGTAGCCATCGCCATTTTGATCAATTTTGGAGAATGCAAATTGTGCTCGTTGTTTTGCATTAGCTTTTTGTTCGTCAGTTGCATTTTCGCCTAATTCTGCCATTTGGTGTTTAGTAAATTCTTCTAGTGTAACTTTTCCATCGCCATTGCCTGAGGTTTTATCCATATTGGCAAGATAAGATTTCCCGAGTTCACTTACTGCAGTTCTGTATTTGTCGCCATCTGCTTTTTCTGTCCCTTGAACTCCGCCTTTAAGTATTTCAAATTTTTTGCCTTCAACTGCATTTCCTTTTTTATCTGTCATTTCGGATGCTGCTTTATCAAAGGCTTTACCTAGTTCTGTACTTTGGTTTTTGTCAATATCTCCGGCATATTCATTTTTAGTATTTTGTAATAATTGCTGTTGTTGTTGGGTTTCAAGTCTGTCTTTCATGCCATGAGCGAAACCCCAATTCCATGCTAATTGATTACCATATTGAACATTCATGGCATTCATTTGATTTTGGTAATTTGGCATTCCAATCATCATTGGATTTACATAAGGATTTGTCGGATTAAACCAGTTATTGCCTTGACAACCTAGTATGCCGCCGCTATACATGCCAAAAGCATTGTAGCAGCCGCCACTGAAAATACTTCCTTGACAACCACAACTTTTATTAGTCATTTGGTCGAACATTGCACTTGTCATGCCGGCTTGCAGGAAGGTTTGTCCTAATTGCTTGGTATATTTTGCAATATTACCGTTCTTAAAATTGGTACTAATAGATTGCCAGATAGTCATAATACTTCTCTCATTTATACTCTTATATATATAAAGTATATAATTTATAGATAATTGCTAATATTGTGACTATTGTTAATATATCTTAACAAAACGATAGAATAGTAAAATTAAATAATTTTGTATTAAAAAAGAACTCTTTCGAGTTCTTTATAATTGCCCTGGGCCAGACTTGAACTGGCACTGGATTTAACTCCAACCGGATTTTAAGTCCGACGCGTCTACCGATTCCGCCACCAGGGCATATTCAATTTTCAAACAATTTCCCCAGCGGTCTCGGTAGACGGCGTCTACTCTTCCCTCCTTCTTTTTCGATTATCAACCGAAAAACCGGAGTCCTTGCCAACCAGGGCATATTCAATTTTCAAATAACTTCCCTAGCGGTCTCGGTAGACGGCGTCTACTCTCCCCTCCTTCTTTTTCGATTATCAACCGAAAAACCGGAGTCCTTGCCAACTAGGGCATATTCAATTTTCAACTATTACCGAAACTCGCTAGATACGCTCAATTCCGCATAACTATATTAACTTAAACTATTACAAATGTCAAGAAATTTATTTCTTTTGATATGTTTTTAAATAACTGTCAAATTCTTCAAGTTTTTTAGAGATTTTATTATTTATTTTATTTAATTCTGTATCTATGAGTTTAAAGTTAGAAAGTGTTACTTTCCCAAACAATGCTGGATATTTTAGATTTTTGAGGAATATATCTCTAAATTTTTTAATCTCATTATAATCTGTCAAATCAATAATTTCAGATAATTCTGGCAAATCCATGAATAATTCACCCATTTGGTTTTTGGCTTTTTGAATGTTATTTGATTTAATATATTTTTGGATTTTAGTAATATGTGCTTGAATTATTGAATAATTGTGTCTTATTTTAGATTTTTTTTCTATCAAAAAGTTTTTAAAATAAGAAATAGTTTGATTATATCCAGAATTAATCAAATCATTCCTTTTGGCTTCATTTATATTGAAATCGACAACCACAATATCGCCGGTATTAAGAACAATATAATCAAATTTGTCTTTATTTCCGTATATATTGGTAATAAAAGATGTAGATATCGCAGTCATGCAGCTATAAACCGCATTTGCATAATTTATTCCGGAGATGTCATTACTTTCATAATTCCCCTCAAGACGAAATTCAAGTATTCTTTCGTCGTCATTCAAAAGATGTTTTGACAACTTCCACATAGGCCAACTTTTTTGTAAATCGCCGTCAACAAGCAGGGTTTTGTTGTATTCAATTGGTTTCATTAATCCAGGCATACAACATGAAATTCTAACGGCAGATGCTATTTCGTAATCCGGTGTGTCAAATTTGGAAAATTCTTTACATTCAAAGTTAGATAAATTAGTTGTTATTACAACCAGATTTTTTTTGATATCTTTGAATGTTACGGCAGGATTTACTCCTTTTTTGTAGTTTTCGCCATAATATTTTTTTTCGATTAATTCTCTAACCCATTCTAAAAAAACTTCTCCTTTGCTAATTGCAAATAGTGGACCTAAGCCGATTGAGATATCTTTAAATAATTCAAAATTAACCTTAATAAAAATATCTTTAAGTTCTTCTGCATTGTAGCCAACTGCCAGTAACGCTGCAAAAATTGAACCAACAGAAGAACCTGCTAATCTGTCAGGAATTATTCCGAGTTCTTCTAATGCTTTTACGGCTCCGATGTAGGAAACTCCTCTAATTGCGCCGCCTCCAAATAAACATGTGTATTTAAAATTATTATCCATAAATTTATTATACGATATTTAAAATTTTATTCCTGTAGTAAATAGAGTATTTTTGTAGTAGTTGATGTCGCTAGTCGGTTGTACAAACTTTTTATTTGCAACCTTTTTAGGCAAGAATACTCCGAAATATTTCCCTTCATATACTGCAATCCATTTCCCTTCTTGTTTTAAAACATTATAAACAGGGTATGAGTTTTCGATAATCATGACATCTGGTGGAAAATATTCAAAAACTTGTTTCCAATGCGGATATGCAAGTAAAAATTCTTTTAACATTGGTACCATATAGTCATAATAGACTTCTTCGTACCTGCCATCCATAAATATCTTGTTTTGCGGGTAGAGTTTATAAGAAACATAACTGCCATAGCCGAAATTTGTCAAAATATTACCTTTTATATTGTTTGCTTTGATAAATTCAACTTCTTTTACCGGATAAGCATCCATTCCAACTGGAACTGAAAAGTTTTTTGATGACAATGTAAAAATTGAGATGAAAAGCAACATGATATAAATCATTCTGTTTTTCCAGTGTGGTAGTTTAATATTTTCGATTAATTTATAAAAATCTTCGTACATAAAGCATATTGCAGAGATTGCGAAAAATGGAAGAAGTTTTACATGGCTTATTGCCAAATACATAGTTGATAAAATAACGATATACTTGACTTTATCGGCTTTATTGTACCAATTTTTAATGTTATCTGATTTAATTTTTTTAAAAATATAAATACTTTCGGTAATCGTTAAAACGAGCATGAAAAGTTTGAATTTTATTTGTTTAAACAGATAGAATTTTGAAAATAATCCCCACCACTCAACAATATAAGGTCTTTTCATTGTGTTTGCCATTAGTAAAAATTTTGTATATTTGTATCCCCAAGGGTTAATCAAAAGTAGTGGTAAGGAAATTGCAAGAGTTATAAGGTATTTTGAACAAGGTTTTTTATTCAAGAACTCTCCGACTGCGTACATTCCTAACAATCCTAACCCTGCAACAACACCACCATGAATATTGTTCCAAAGGATTATTAATGGAGGAATGATAAATAGAAGTTTATTGTTGCCTTTTCTAACTTTTTCCAATAAATAAATAAATATTGTAAAGAATAAAAAGCTGAACATGTGGCATCTGATTGGGTTGTTAAGATTTTCCATAACAGCCATAAGAGTAAAGAAATAGAACAAAATATTGTATGGAGAAATATTGGTTCTGTTTTTTACAACTCTTGATGCAACAAAGAATATTCCGAACAACATTAGAGCTTGTAGAATTATTAAACTATATGCTCCAAATAGTTTTAATACTGCGTAAAATATAGCCCCACTTCCCCATTCATGGTCAAACCAGGTATGAACCGGTGTGTAAGATAAAAAATCTGATGTTAATACATTCCCGCCATCGATTACTCCCATGCCTGCAATTAATCTAGCCCATAAGTCATAATCAAAATGAGTTGCCGTTGTTGAAAAGGCAAGAATTAATAAAAATAGTGTTATATAGAATAATAAAGCTTTTTTCCCCATAAAAGAAGTATATCATAAATATAGTTTTATATTTTGGTAATAAAAAAAGACATGTTTATTTCAACATGCCTTTTTTATTCTGCTTTTTTTGCTTAAAAACTAAGCAGCTACTGAACATTCAATTTCTCTAATCAAGTATTCAGCAACCCATTCAAAATCTTTATTATCTTTAGCTGCTTCTTTCAAATATTTAACAGAAGCATTGCCTAATCTAATCAAAGTCATTGCAACAACACCTCTTTTAATACCTCTAACAACTTGTAATTCATCAACAAGTTGAGGCACTGCAGAAGTTCCTATGCTTACCAATTCGTTTTCCAATTTGTTTTTTGTAACGTTGTCTGCATTTTCTAACTTTGAAAGAATTTCATTAACTGTTTCCATTATAATTATCTCCATTTATCTTATCTATATTGTAATTATAAACTAAAAAACAGTTAAACATTGATTTCCTTACATAATCTTTATATCCATATAAAGCTCATAATAAAAAAGCAGAACATGTGTTCTGCCATAAAAAATGTGTAGGGGAAAAATATAATAAATATAAAATGTAGTGTATTAAGAATAAATTTTGAATGTTCTTTCAATGTTTTTGTCGATTGCTGTTTTGATTGAATCGTATTCTGTTTGAAGTGAATTGTGTTCTGTATCAATATTTTTTAATTCAAGGTCATATCTTTTATCTTTGTTTTCAATTTTTGCCATTGCAGCGTTATATTCTGCTTCAGCTTTTGTGAGTGCTGCGTTGTTTGTTTGTTCTGTGATATCGCTACAATTTGTATAAGTTGTAGTGTTCCAATTATTGTTAGCGTCAACTTGTTCAAGGCAAACCAAACCACTTTCAAATGCAAATTGTATCCATTCGGCACTAGAAGCCAAACCATCTTGTAGAGCTTTGTAGCCTGATTTTTCCATTTTGTCATACAAGTTTTTGTACCATTGATATTTAGCTGAACCGTTTTCGTTATAAGAAGCATTTTTATTTGATGTATCAATCCAATCATAATTTGGTTCACCATAAGTATTCATGATTGCATCAAGAACTTCTGCTTGTTTGATTTTTTCAAATTCGGCTGCTTTATCTACTATTACTTTTTCATCTTTATCTTTTTCTGGTTCTTTGAATTTTCCAAGAGTTGGAATAGCATTGATATCGGTTAATTGTGACCATTTGTTCTCATCAAAATTAGAAGGCATTGCATTCCCAAAAATAGTTTCATACAATTTTGCGGCAGCATCTTTGTATGCTGTGTATTCCGGGATATCAGTTCCATTTTGCTTTTTATATTCATCTCTTTTAATGTCAAAAGTGTTTGATATAGAATTAATCAATGATGTAATTACTGTTTGACCAATGCGTTGATAATCTTCTAAATCTAATAGAGAAGTTTCTGTGAATGTAGAACTAGGTATTGCATATTTGCCATCTTCTTGTAATACCGGAATAGGGATGCCTGAATAAGCTATTCTTTCACTGTCGCCAGCAGTTTTCCCGTTGTTGAATGATAATGTGCCATTGCTAATAGTTACGTTAAATGCGTTGTTTTCATCAAGTGTTGCATCTTTACCTTCTTCTTCACTTGTATAGAAATAAGCTTTCCAATTGCCGCTTGCATCTTTTCTTAATTGGAATGCGCCAGCACAGTCTATTGTACTTCCATCTGTTTCATTTACCTTTAAGTTTGAAGAAGATATATTTTGTTGATCATTTTTGGCTTTATTTAAAATATCAACCATTGAATCATAATAATCTTTAGAATCTGCAGTAGATAATTCTCTAAGCCCTTTTGAGTTGTCACTGCCAATGATTTCAAGGAGCTTATCTATTTCTGCTTTTGCTGCATTGGTATCAGCAGCTCCTGCAAGATTTTTTTTGATATCATATATTGTTCCCCCGCTCGCAGTTTTTACATTGCCTAGCAAAGTATTCATGATTTCAGCAGCTTTTGTTTTGAAAGTAGTTTCTGCGGTTGAGAAATTGCTCAATGCACTTTGATAATTATAATAGTATTCGGAAGATTTGATAGTATTGTAGCTATCATATCCATCTTTGCCTTCATACATATTTTTTAATGTTTCTGGGCTATAACCGGAATCAACTTGGATATTATGGCTTACCCCATTTTCATCTTCAGCAAGACTACCTGTGTTGTAAACAACTCCATTAGATTTCTTTATTGGTACGGCTTCGCCTAAATCATTTGTTGTATAATAACTTACTCCGCTATATTTTGATAAATTATCAAAGTACGTAGTAGTTTCTTCTAAACCGTAGCATTTTAAGAAAGATGCAAGATCTGTAGATTTCTCAAAATTCTTCGCATCTGTTTCAGAAACCAACAATTGACCTGCTGAATTTGAAATTGCATATTGGTTGTTATATTGGTTGTAAGCAGTCAAAGAATTGAATGTTAATTCTTTGTAGCTTGTGTTGCTTTCTTTATCATAGTTGGTAAACATCAATTGTGCATTATTTAAAGCATTTGTGTATGCTTCGCTAACCTGCGCACTTTTGGTTGCAAGACGCATCTTATCGTTGTTGATAAGCTGAGCTCGCAGCTCGTTATCAGACATACGGGATGTGATTGATAATAATCTAGCTTGTCCTGCCGCCATTCCCATAATTGACGTTTACCTTTCATTTTTCCTTAGTAACTTTCATTATGGTATATCGGTTATTTCTCTTGAAATCTTTAATAATTTGAATCTTTTGTTACAAAATGTTACGAGAGTATGATAACAAAAACAATGGTTACGATATTTATCGTAACCATCGTCTTAATATATATTTTGTTTCCTTAATTAAGCATTTTCTTCTGCATTAGCGATTTCTTCTGCAATGCCTGCCATTGGTTCATGAAGTAATTCTAAATCTTCTTTATTTTCAGGAGATGTTTTTAGAAAATCATTTTCCATAGACAATTCTCTTACCCTAGCCTGAGCTAAGTCAGATTGTTTGTTTTTTAAAATTGTATAATTTTTTGCAAAATCCCTATTTTGAGCATTTGCAGCACTCATAGAGTGGAACAAACCACCGAACAACAACATTGTTGGTGACCAAGATAATAAAGATTTTCCAAATTCTTTCAATGCTGATGGAGTTTTTTCTGCAATATTCTTCAAACCTTTTTTAGCTCCAACCATCATTTTGTTTTCATTGATAAATTTAGCAACTTTTTCAGTTCCTTTTTGCATAAATTTAGGAGCTTCTTTAGACGCTAATTTGGTAACACCTTTATTCAATAAGAACAATGCGCCAACTCCGGCAGCCAAAGTTCCCATCAAAGATATAAACGGATGTTCATTATCAAATTTACGAGCTTTTGGTGAATTTTCAACTAGTTTTCTTTTGGCAAAACCTAAAGTATCAATAGCTGCTAAACCAGCAGTCCAAAGAGCTGCAACTTTTAATCCGCTTGCGGCACGGCTAGCCATGCCTGTTACTTCTTTAGAAAATATTTTTGATTTCCCTTTTGTCAACACAGCTGCATTTAAACCTGCTGCAACAGGAGCTGCGTAGAACAAAGCGTTTGTAATTCTATTTGATTTTTTTCTGTCAAATTTAGCTGAAGTTTCGGCAAAAGCTATTTGACGGATAGAATTATCATCTAATCCAATCAAAGCATCTACATTATCACGTCTTCCACTAAAATTAGGAGTTGAAATTGCTGAAATCTGCATACACATACCTACACTTTCACTTATATTATACCCTATTAAAACCCAAAAACATGTTTTTTTGCTATTGTAATAAGATTTTGTTAAGAATATTTACACTAAACTTTATTTAGATTATTATGCACTTATGAAAAATTTTTACATTCACACAATGGGCTGTAAATCAAATCAATTTGAAAGCTCAATCATAGCCGAAAATTTAGAAAATAATGGAATTACGCAAACTAAAAAGATTGAAGATGCTAACTTTTATATCTTAAATTCTTGTACCGTTACTCACAAAAGCGACAACGAGGCAATGTATCTCCTTCGTGCTGCAAAACATAAAAATCCAAATATAACTACGATTATTACAGGTTGTGTTGCACAAGTTGAAAAAGAAAAACTTCTTGAAAATGAATTTGTTGATCTTGTTGTAGGTAATGATGAAAAATTAGACTTGTACAAAATCTTATCAGACACGCAAGAAAAAACTTGTTCTGTGTCTGATATTATGCACAGGACAGATTTTAGTAAAGTCGTTCTTAATGACATGAGTAAAACTCGTGCAAGTCTGAAAATTCAAGACGGCTGTGATAACAGATGCTCATACTGCATAATTCCGTTTGCTAGAGGAAAAAGTAGAAGTGCAGATATTGAATTTATTGTGGAACAAATCAACAATTTTTCAAAACATGGTTTTAAAGAAGTTGTTTTGACGGGAATCCATATTGGACAATGGGGTAAAGATATCGGGTTTGAATTATTAGACTTAATAAAAGCGATTGAGGAGTGTACTACAATTGAAAGATTTAGGATGGGGTCACTTAATCCTACTGAAATTTCAGATGAAATGTTAGAATATCTTAAAAATTCAAAAAAATTCTGTCCGCATTTTCATTTGTCACTACAATCAGCTTGCAACAAAACCTTAAAATCTATGAACAGATTTTATAAAGTTGAGGATTATTTAGCGCAAATTGATAAGATTAATGAAACTTTTGATACTCCATTTTTAGGAAGTGATATTATTACAGGATTTGCAGGCGAAACAGAAGAAGATTTTCAAATCACTGTTGAAAATTTACAAAAATCAGGCTTATCTCAAATTCATGTTTTTCCGTACTCTGTTAGGGAAGGAACAATTGGTGCAAAAGCTCCTAATCAGGTAGATGAGAAAGTTCGTCAATTACGTGCTGATATTGTAAAAGCTTTGTCTTTTATAAAACATACCGAATTTATAAATAAAAATATTGGAAAAACAAGGGAAGTTTTAATCGAAAAACGCTTTGATAAAAGAACAGGATTATTAAAAGGTGTTACAAGAAATTATTTAACTATTCTTATAAATTCGCAAGATGAAAGTTTGCTAAACACCTTACAACAAGTAAAAATAACTAAATATGAAAATGGAAGAATTTTCGGAGAATTAGTATAAATAAGATAATAAAAAATCGCAACTTATAAAAATTGCGATTTTTATTTTTAGATTTTTAATATCAATTAATCTCTTGAATTTAGTTTAGCCAATAATCTCAAGATTTCGGTATAAAGCCATATAAGTGTAATCATTAACCCCATAGCTCCAAACCATTCGTAATCTTTACTTAACATTCTTTGAGAAGATGTTTCAATAAAGAAAAAATCTTGAATTAAGCTCATTGCAGCAATTACAATAACAAATAGGCTAAATCCTATCCCAACAGGTCCGCTTTGCCATATCAACGGAATGCTACGAGAAAATATCATTGCAATAAATTGAATTATATAAATTGCTAAAATTGAAAGTATTGCCGTAGTCAAAACTGCTCTAAATTTTTCGGTATATTGAATAAATCTTGCCTTATATAAAGCAAGCATTACGAATAATACGACAAATGTTCCTAGTATCGCATTTATTACAATTCCAGGATAAGCTTTTTCAAATATTGCTGAAAATGCCCCCAAGGTTAAGCCTTCAAACAACGCATAAGGTGCTGCTAAATATTTTGCAGATTTAACATTGAAACAGGTAATCAATACCAAGATAAAACTCAAAATTGAGCCAATACTAACTAAACCAATGGCAATTGCTGGATTTGCAAACAAATAATAAACGCTTAACGCACAACCTGCAATCAAGCAGATAAATAACAAGAAAATCTTATTAACTGTTCCTTGTATTGTCATTGGCGCACCATCTAGTATTTGAGCATCTGCACTAAATCTGTCATCATTTAATATCGGATTTGACATAATTAACTCCTTCCTTTACCATGATTATATAGTATATTATAAAAAATAGCTATATCTTAATAATTTAATAAGGTTTAAAATGTTTTTAGAAAATTATAAAAAGTTTATTAAATACTACGGAAAGGGAAGATATTCAAAACTTCTAGGATTTGCGGGACTTTCGTTAATTGCCGGTATTATGGAATTGGTTGGTGTTGCAATGATTTATCCATTTATAATTTTAATTATGACACCGGAAACAATTATGGAACATGTTCCTCAATTAAAACTTATAAATCCGATATTACTCGGACTTTCAATAGGTTTATGTGTATTATTGCTTTTCATTTTAAAAAACTTTTTTATGATTTTGGTTCAATATATTCAGAGCAAATTTATAACAAATTGGAAAAAAGATATTGCTGCTAAGTTTATGGAATATTATATATATGCTCCATATAAAAAAATAATGAAAACATCTCAAAGTGACAAAATTTATACTCTTGAAACCCTTAGCGGAGTTGCGGTTGACGGATTTGTGATGAGAGGATTAAACCTCATGACAAATGTAATAATTGTCGGGATGATAATTGCTCTTTTGTTTATCAAATTTCCAGTTCCTGCACTCGGAACCGTAATTTTTGTTGTAACAACCATGTTTTTGCAAAATAAATACTTCAAAAAACGCACAAATTCTCTTGCTACAACAATGGAAAAAATTAATAAAAAACACAACGACACTATTCTTGAGAGTATTTCTAACATAAAAGAATTAAAAATCCTTTCTGCTGAAAACATGTTTTTTGAACAATACCAAAATATAGAAAAAAAATACCGAAATACGCAAAAACTTCAAAATTTTTACAACGCAATTCCTCCATATATAGTTGAAATGCTCGTGGTCCTTGCTCTTTTAATTCTTGCTTGTATTATTTCTCTACAAACTTCAAGTGATAATGCAAAACTTATGGCTGCGTTTGCAATTGTGGTTGCGGCATTATTTAGAATTGCTCCTGCGCTAAACAGAATACAGTCATCTATAATAAATATAAATGCTTCAAGAAATTATGTAAAACGAATTAATGAAAAATATGAGGCATGTGATTTTGATAATTTTCAAAAAGAGAAGCTGCAAGCTGAGGGAAGGCTTGATTTTCATGACAAAATTGAGTTGAAAAATATTTGTTTTTCTTACAATTGCACAAAGCAGGTTCTAAAAAATATTTCATTCACTATCAATAAGGGCGATTTTATTGGAATAATAGGGCTTTCTGGAGCAGGTAAAAGTACATTAGCCGATATTATAACAGGACTTTTGCCGGCAGATAGCGGGGAAATCATTGTTGATGAGACCCAATTAACTCAACAAAATTTTCAAAAATTTAGGCGCATGCTCGGTTATGTTCCTCAGCAAATAAATATTTTAGATAAATCAATAAAAGAAAATGTGGCATGGGGATGCAAAAATGTTGATGATAATGGTGTAATCAAGGCTCTCAAAGCGGCTCAAATTTATGATGTCATAGAGGAATATCCGCAAGGTATTAATTCTAATGTAATAATTGGTTCAAACGGCTTGTCACAAGGACAAAAACAAAGATTGTCCATTGCTAGAGCATTATATAGAGATCCAGAAATTATTATTCTTGATGAAGCCACATCTGCACTGGATGTTCAAGTTGAGCATGAAATAACCGAAATGTTGAAGCAAATTAGTACATCAAAGACAATAATTGCAATTGCGCATAGATTATCAACATTAAAAGCATGTAATAAATTGATTTATATGAAAGATGGCGCAATCGTAGATATAGGGACATTCGAGGAGTTGTCAAGTCACTACAACGAATTTGAACAATTAGTAAAATTATCCACAATTAAGTAAAAAAATAAAAAAAAAGACTTTACAATAAAAATGTTTTGTATTATAATAATTACATAAGCTCAAAGAGAGCAAAAAAGATATTCCTCAGTAGCTCAATGGCGGAGCAACCGGCTGTTAACCGGTAGGCTGTTGGTTCGAGTCCAACCTGGGGAGTTTTTTCTATTATTAGGGCAAGAATTAGTTTCAAGCCCTTTTTTAGTGATTGTTTCCAGAGTTCGATTGTTAGCATTTTTTTGCACTAAATTGTACTGATTTTCTATTATTGTTTGGAATATCGGCTTTCGTTTTATATCAAAGTTTTTATCTTTATATGTGATTTGTTCTGAAATAATTTCCATGATTTTTCTTCGTTGTAGATTATCAGAGAGATTGAGAAAAGTACCCCCGAAAGTTTGAGAGAATTCTCAATTTACACGCATTTAGAGGGAAATATTTCAAAACTAACTGATATAAATTCCAAAACTCTCTGATAATTTCATTCTTAAATTAACTGATACTATTTTGATAAGTTATGTGTTAATATACATTATGTTGGAAGGAGAATATAATGAACAATACCCACATAAAGAAAGTTGAATATTTTATATCTTTATTAAAGACATTTGATTCTAGTGTTTTATCAAATGCAAAATATATTTTTAATCCTTGGATAGAATCTGATGAGACCGACATTGATAATGCACAAGACATAAGATGTGATAATTTAAGAAATTATTTATTACAGATTGAAAAGGCTGATTACATTTTAATAGCGGAATCACCAAGCAAAGGCGCTCGCTATACTGGTATTGCTATGACATCCGAAAAAGTAATTAAAGAATGTGATTTGCCATTCCAATGCACTTCAAAAAAGAGAGCAATATATGAATTAACTGCATCAAAAGTTTGGAATGAGATAAAAACAAGCAAGAAATCATTTGTTTTATGGAATGCTTTTGCATTTAATATTCACAAAGAAAAAAATAAATGGTTTGAAAATCCTATACCAGAAGAATTGAAAGCAAATAAACATATTTTAGAGTACTTTACAAAAGAATTATACCCAAGTACAACAATTATAGCATTGGGCAAAACTGCAAAAACAGCACTCGAAACGTTAGAAGTTAAAAATTTTTATTCTATAAGGCATCCTTCTAATGATTACAATAAAGAATTCCCTAAACAAATATCAGAATTTTTGTAATTTTACAACTCGGTTCGTTTTTAGCAATTGATACGAAATGTGTCTGAAATACGCAGTATTATTACTTGATAGACTTGACTTGTCTAAAAACAGAGTTAAGATGAATAGTGACATAGCAAGCGTTTTAAGACTTAATAGGTTCGTGTCCAACCTGAGCAGTTTTAAGAGTTTGTGTATATAGTAACCATGAATATTATTGTAGATTATTGTAGATTATCAGAGAGATTGATAATACTACCCCCGAAAGTTTGAGAATATTCTCAAACTTTTTACGTTTCGGGGGAAGAATTTCAAAACTCCCTGATACAAATTCTTAAATTCCCTGATAATTCATTCTCAAAGTTCCTGATACATTTTTAATAAGTGATGTGTCAGAATGCGTTTTAATGTTAATATTTTCTTATGAATAACTGTATAAGCTTTAAACCTTCAATAGATAATGAATCTAAAATCCTTATTTTAGGATCAATGCCTGGGGTAAAATCATTGGAAGAACAGCAATATTATGCTCATCCGAAAAACAGGTTTTGGAAAGTTATGGGCACTATTTGCAATGAGCCAAAACTGCATGAATATAGTTATGAATTAAAATTAAAAACTTTACTTAAAAATAATATTGCACTTTGGGACACAATAAAATCATGCAAGCGTGAAGGAAGTCTGGATTCTGATATACAAAATGAAAAACCAAACGATATAAGAAAACTTTTGAAAACGTATCCAAATATTGAAACCATTTGCTTAAACGGGAATAAATCGTATTCAGCATTTAAAAAATATTTTCCGGTTTTGTTCGAGAAATATGTTTGCTATAGAATGCCATCAACAAGTCCAGCCAATGCCAGATACAGCTTGAATATTTTAATAAAAGAATGGTCTAAAATCATTTCTGTCAATTTATAAAATAAAAACATTCCAATATATAAAATACAAACTTGCCAAATTATAAAATATAGTTTATAATAACCACAGGGTAAGATTATGAAAAAATATAAAAAAAGAATAGCAGATAAAATATTACAAAAGAAACTTAATGCAAAAGGTGCCGTTTTAATAGAAGGTGCAAAATGGTGCGGCAAAACAACAACCGCTTCGCAAATTGCTAAAAGTATATTAAGTATGCAAAATCCTGAAGAAAAAGAACAAAATATCCGATTAGCAGAACTTAGTCCATCAAGATTATTGCACGGTAAAACACCAAGATTAATTGATGAATGGCAGCTTGCTCCGAAATTATGGGATGCAGTAAGATTTGAAGTTGATAAACGTGATGAATTTAATCAATTTATTTTAACAGGCTCTGCCGTTCCTGCTGATTTAAAAGAGATAACACACACCGGAACAGGAAGAATTTCAAGAATGCTTATGCGGCCGATGTCACTATTTGAATCACAAGAAAGTAACGGAAGTGTTTCTTTAGCAGAACTTTTTAGCAGTAAAACGAATATTGACGGAGAAAATACTATTGATATTGATGAACTTGCATTTTTAATTTGCCGAGGCGGGTGGCCAAAAGCTATTGGCTTAAAACAATACATAGGTTTATCACAGGCAATTGATTATTATGATGCCGTTGTTAATTCTGATATTTCAAGAGTAGATAATATTGAAAGAAATCCTGAAAGAGCTAAAAGACTTTTAAGAGCTTATGCTCGTTCTATAGGAACACAAACAAAGCTTACTTCATTATCTGATGACGTGAATGAAGATAATAATTTGGGAACAAATCCTACAATATACAATTATATAAATGCTTTACAGAAAATATTTGTAATAGAAGATTCTCATGCTTGGAATCCTAATTTACGTTCAAAAGCAGCCATAAGAACAACAGATACAAGATATTTTACAGATCCTTCTATTGCAGCTGCAGCATTGGGATTAGGTCCAAACGATTTAATAGATGATATAAAAACCATGGGATTTTTCTTTGAAAATCTTTGCATAAGAGATTTGAGAGTATATGCAGATTCTCTTGACGGCACAATATATCATTACAGAGATAAAAACGGACTTGAATGTGATGCGGTGATTCATTTAAGAAACGGAGCCTATGGATTAATTGAGATAAAACTTGGCGGAGATAAAGCTATTGAAGAAGGTAAATACACACTCAATAAACTGGCAGAAAATATTGATTATAACCTTATGAAAAAACCTTCATTTAAAATGGTTATAACCGGTACCGGAAAATATGCATATAAAGATGGTGATACATTTATTGTCCCGATAGGATGCTTGAAAGATTAAAGAGCATTTGTGTCGCAATGTTTCAATATCTTGGTAAAACACTTGATATTGATTTAACAGAGAGTTAAATTGCGTATGACAACTGAATAAACTATTTAATTAATCTATTGAGTGTCACGGATTTTGATACAAAGTATCACGATTTTGACATGAAAAGTAGGAGAAATTAAATAAATAGTACTTATAATTAAATAATAGTAATAATTACGGCTGCTGTAAATTATCAGAGAGATTGAGAAAAGTACCCCCGGTATAAATTGTCAGAGAGATTGAGAAAAGTCGATGTAGAGTTTGAGAATATTCTCAAACTTTTTACGTTTCGGGGGAAGAATTTCAAAACTAACTGATATAAATTTCAAAACTCTCTGATAATTTATTCTCAAAGTAACTGATACCTTTTTGATAAGGTTTGTGTTTTTTGTTCAATTATTAAAACATTTATTAAACACCCTTTGAACAATATTTAAAATTAATGTTGTAAAAGTTGTCCATAAATTATTATTTCTAGCTTTTCATTTGATTTTAGCATTTTTCTTACAAGTTTTGAAGTACGAGTATTTTCAAAATTCACAGTTCCCTTAAGTAATACTTTTAGAAATAATGTAACTTTCATAAAGAAATGAAACATATATTCAGCTTCTTTTTGGGTGAAATATGTTGGCTCGTTCCAATCTAAAAAACAGCCATGTGCAATTTGAGAACTGTCATTATAAAATCCATACACAATATCCCTAAGACCAAATATAAAATCATCCTTAAGTTTAAAACCAATATTATCAAGTTCTTTAAACATCTTTTCATATTTCATAAATTGAGGACGAAAGCTAGTAAAATATTTATCAAATTTTGGAAAATTTAAATTATTGATTTTATATTCTTTTACCCCAATTCCTTCAAGGATTTTCTGTTTCGCTTGTTCTTGAATTGAATTAAAACATCTTTCATTCTCTGCGGAAAGCTCTTCTTTCGATATAGTTGTCCCATTAACATCGATTGGTTCACCATCACGTATATTTTTATAAATAATAAAATTATTTTTAATCTTTAAAATTTGTGCTTCATCAAGGTAATCCTCTATTTTCTCTGGGAATTGAGATAAATATGTAATCAAAATTACGCTTTCAACCGCACTCCGTAAAATAATTTTGGATTCCTTAATATGTCCTTCTAAAATTAGTTTATTTGCAGCATCAGCATTTGAAATAATTTTTTTGATAAGAGTTAGATATACCACTAAAGCTTTCGAATCGAATTTAATTGCATTTATTGTTTGGTCAAAATAAAAGATTAATCTGCCCATTTCTTTGCAGAAATCTTCAACTGATATTAATTTGTTTTTATCAATATTTATCAAATTTTTATCCTTATATTAATAAAATTCTATAACTAATTATACTGATTATCCTAAATCTTTATTTTTAATTAACTTTTAATGTAAAGACTTAACATAATCCCAATTGCAGCTTTTTCATGGTAGAATCAAGTTAGCTTCTAGGATGTTTATTAATGAGGTGGGAATGGCATTGTTGTTAAAAAACGAAGAAAGAATAGATGTAAAAAAAGAGATAGATTTTGTTTTATCTATTGCGAATAAGTTACGCGGACCATACAAAGCAAGTGATTATAAAAAAGTAATTATTCCAATGATTATTTTGCGCCGTTTTGAATGTGCATTAGAAAAAACTAAAGATAAAGTGCTTAAAGCAATAGAAGATGGTCTTAATATTCCTGATTATTTATGTAAAGAATCAGGTTATCAATTCTATAACACAAGCAAATTCAACCTTAAAAACTTGCTAAACGATTCTGATAATCTTAAAGACAATCTAAAAGCTTATATCGATGGTTTTTCTGATAATGTAAAGGTTATTTTTAACGGCGAAAAAGAAGATAAAGCTAAAGATAAAGATGGTCATGAGGGTTTAGATTTTAATAAAGAAATTGATAAAATGGCAAAATCTAACCGCCTTTATTCTGTAGTTAAGGCTTTTTCAGAATTAAATTTAGACCCTGAAACTGTTGATAATATGAAAATGGGTTATATGTTTGAAGATATTATCAGACGTTATTCAACTAACGCAGAGGCCGGCGATCACTATACTCCAAGAGAGGTTATAAAATTACTTGTAAATATATTGCTTTCAGAAGGTAGTGAAGATTTGCATCAAGAAGGTAAAGTTACAACTGTTCTTGATATGGCTTGCGGTACAGGTGGTATGTTATCAACTGCTTACCAGTTCTTAAAACAAATCAATCCCAAAATGGATATAAAACTTTTTGGGCAAGAAGTTAATGGCGAATCTTATGCAATCTGCTTATCTGATATGATGATAAAAGGACAGGACGCTAAAAATATTCAGTTCGCTGACACTATGAAAAAAGATGCTTTCCCAAGCCAATCAATGAGAATGGTAATCGCTAATCCTCCATTTGGTCAAGCATGGGGCGGAAAAGACGCAGGAGAAGGAGTTGAAAAAGCTGTTAAAGCAGAACACGCTAAAAAGCCTAACGGGAGATTTCCTGCCGGATTACCCGGAACAGGCGATATGCAATTATTATTTATTCAACATGCTATGGCAAAACTTGATAAAAACGGCAGAGCTGCTATTTTAGAAAATGGTTCTCCATTATTCTCTGGCGGGACATCAAGTGGTGAAAGCCAAATAAGAAGATGGTTGCTTGATAATGATTATCTTGAAGCGATAATCGGACTTCCGAACCAATTATTTTATAATACAGATATTGGAATTTACGCATTCATTTTCTCAAAAAATAAACGACCTGAAAGAAAGAACAAAATTCAATTTATTAATGCAGTTGATTTTTGGCAACCGCTTCGTAAATCTTTAGGTAAAAAAAGAAAAGAAATCTCCGATCAAGATATTGAAAAAATAACAGAGCTTTATATCAATTTCAAACCGAATGAATATTCTAAAATCTTTGACAGAGAAAAATTTTTATACAAAGAGTATGCTGTATATCAGCCACTACAAAGAAACTTCATTATTAATGACGAGCGAATAGAACAATTGAATAATTCTGCTTTCTTTGACCGTTTATATAATGAAGATAAGTATCAAGAACTTTTAGAAACTAACCCAAGAGAACCTAAACAAGATAAACAAATCAAGGATTATGAAAACGGAAAGAAAGTCAGAGAAGAAATTCTTGATATTTTAAATAAGAACAAATCCGATGTTTTATATAAAAATTATAATAAATTTAAAATTGTATTAAAAGATTTATTTAAAAATGCTTTCAAAGATAAAACTTCTGCACAAAAGAAAACTCTTATTGAAAATACTGCTTTTGGATTATCCGTTATGGATAAAACTGCTGATATTGTTTATAAATCAGATGGCACACCTGAAATCGATAAAGAAACAAAAGATACAGAGCTCATTAAAGTCAATGATAATGTTGAAAAATATTTTGAAAAAGAAGTTTATCCGCATGTACCTGATGCAATGTATTTCTTTGAAGAAGATTTAACTAAAAAAGATAAACCTGTAATCAAAACCGGTGCAGAATTCCCGTTTACAAGATATTTTTATGAATATCAACCACCAGAAAAATCAGAAGTTTTATTAAAGAAATTCTTTGATATTGAAAACAGTCTGAATGAAACCTTGAAGGAGCTGCAAAATGTCTAGTGATGTATTTTTTTTAGGTTCTGGCTTTTCAAAAGCTATTGATAATAACTATCCTGTATTATCAGAATTATCTCGAGAGATTCATGATAATTTAAATACCGAAAAAGAATCTGTTGGCATGCATTACAGAAATGAAATACCAGATAAGTATAAAGACAATATTGAAACACTATTAACATTTTTGTCTTCAAAATTGCCATACAAAACTGCGGTGCAAAATTTAGCAGATGAAGCATTATATATGGATATTGCAAATCAAATCTCAGTTTATTTTGAAAATAAAGATGTGAATTTTGACAATAATGATTCTATATATAAACTAGGCAAATACATTGCCAAGAATGATATTACTAGTATTACACTTAATTATGACACTATTTTAGAAAAAGTAATAATTAATTATCTTAGTAGACATGCCGGCAATAGTGGTCAAGTTGTTCAGATGAACAATCATTATGAAAAATTTTACAATATACCTATTACCAATTTGAGAAATAGAGCTGGTGATAGTCATTTTATTACAGATATGAACGGCAATGGACCACATTTTCCGAAGATATTAAAATTACACGGATCTATAAATTGGTTATATACAGGTAATAGTTTCAATGAACCGATTTATTGCAAAGATTTTACATATAATGATAAAGATTATGAATATATTAGAGCAGGTCTTAATACAATGATCGTTCCTCCTGTTTTGGATAAAAGTCGTGCATACAATCATATAATATTAGAATCTTTGTGGAAACAAGCTTTTGATAAGTTAAAGAACGCTGAAAATATCTATATATATGGATTTTCATTTCCTCCTACGGATTTATCAGTAAGATATTTATTTCAATCTGCATTAAGTCATAATCATAAAAATCCAAAAATATATGTCATTAATACAGCCGAAGCAAAAAATTCCATAGAAAAAATTTATAAAGAAATTTTTAATATTAGAAATTTATATTTTGATTATTGTTGCGATAATTCATTAGAAAAATTTGTGCAAGAAGTTATAGAACCGAAGTTGGAGGTTGCAAATGTATAGTCTAGATATATTGCAACCGATATTTACAAAATTTAGTAATATACTATTTAATTTAAATACCTATACAACGGCTTTAGGTGCTTTTGTTGGTGCTGCAGCAGCATTTTTACTAAGTATATTTATTGATAATAAGCAAAAATTGAATCAAGAAAAAAGTGAAATTGTGTTATTTGTTTATGATATGAATATACTTTTGAAAAGATTATTTCAAGTCTATGTTGATATTGATTCAAAGTTAGAAAAATTTGCACAGGGGGATAAAAAACAACGTGTATTTATGTTTTTTGACCCGATTGTGTTAGATATAAAACCTCTACACTTTATAACAAATAAATGCCCTAGATTATATGAACAAATTGTGCAACAACAAATCGATACGAATATCTTATATCACACACTTGTTGAATATAATGATGCATGTAGTACCGGCATAAAGGATAGAGAAAAGCTATTGTATGGTATACATAAAAAATTATTAGAAGTAATACCAATTATACATATTAATATGGTAAGTATGGATGCATATTATAAAAAGTTTTATAGAAGTAGGACTATATTAAAAGATTACTTAGTTAATATAATTACCGAAACAGGAGATTTTTTAATCGAAAAAATAGTTGAATATAAAAAAATTATAGACTCTAAAGAAAAGCAAATTAATAGGCTTACAGGCAAAAAATATACTAAAGATGAGATAGAAGATTTATCCGAATACATTAATTACTTTATATCTATATTTGGTGATTGGGTTTGCGATTTTAAAAATTTTGATAAAACAAATAAATATTATGTGGAACGATTTGCATCATTAAATTTAGCTAATAAAGAAAAAATTGATTTATTATCTAAATTAATCCAAGAAAATAATAAGAGTCAGGAGGACAAAAATGCCAACTGAGACTTTGATGATGAAAGATAGCGGAATTGATTGTATTGCTGAAATTCCTGAAAATTGGGATATATCCAGAATAAAATATGATGCAACATTTTATAATGGAGACAGAAGCGAAGAATATCCAAGTGGTAATGATATTATTGATGAAGGTATACCATTTGTAAATTCAGAAAATATTCATGGTACTTTTTTGGACGTATCTTCTTGCAAATGTATTACTAATGAAAAATATAAAAGACTTGGTGGAGCAAAATTAAAAATTAATGACATTGTCTTTTGCTTAAGGGGAAGCGTTGGAAATTGCTCTATTAATAAGTCAATAAATGAAGGAACGGTTGCATCTTCTTTAGTTGCTATAAGGGCAAACAACATTAACCCGGATTTTTTAAATTATTATTTAAATTCTGATAGTACAGTTTTTCAGACATCACTATTTCAGAATGGTTCGTGTGCTGCAAACTTATCTGCAGAAAAAGTATCAAATTATTATATATGCACACCTATATTAAAGGAACAACAAGCTATTGTTAATTTTTTGGATGAGAAATGCGTAAAGATTGATAAAGTTATTGGTGAAATAGAAGAGCAGATTCAGGTATTGGAGGATTATAAAAAATCTTTAATTACAGAAACAGTAACTAAAGGTCTTGATAAAAACGTTCCAATGAAAGACTCAGGTATTGATTGGATTGGTAAAATACCCGGGAATTGGCAAATAAAGAAAATAAAATATTTATTTAAAGTAATAAATGGTTCAACACCCGATAGTGATTATTTAGATTATTGGGACGGAGATATTACTTGGATTACTCCTGCTGATATGCCAGATTTTGGTTATATTAGTAAAGGAGAACGAAGCATAACATTAAAGGGATATAAGTCTTGTGGCACAACGCTCGTTCCTTTTAATAGCATTGTGCTGTCGTCTAGAGCTCCTATTGGGAAAATTAATATTACAGAAGATACATTATGTACAAATCAAGGTTGTAAATGTTTAGTTTCAAATAATTTATGTAATAAATACTACTATTATTTTTTATACTCACAAAAAGAACAACTTATTGATGCGGGTAGAGGAACAACATTTATTGAATTAAGTACATATTCATTATCAAATTTTTATGCTTTATTACCACCAATAAAAATTCAAGAGCAAATAGCAGATTATCTTGATAAAGAATGTGCTAAGATTGATACAACAATTAATGATAAAAAAGAACAGTTAGAAACTATTAAAGAATACAAAAAATCTTTAATTTATGAATATGTTACAGGCAAAAAACGAGTAGCGTGTTGAGGTGAATTATGGAATCAAACAGAATTAAAGAAAGACGGGATTATCAAAGGCTTATATTAAATTATCTTCGTGATAATAACAAATTTTTAGAACGAGATTCTAAAATTCATTATGATGCAAACCTTGCTATGGATAAAGAGCTTCTAATGAAGTTTTTATGGGCTACCCAAAAAGAAAAACTTGAATTTTTACAGACAAAAAGCAGCTATAAAAGTGATTTTGAAGGACAAATAATATCCAATATCAATCGTTACATTTATGATTACAACCTCATAGATGCATTAACAAACGGTGTTGAAATGGATGGGCAAAAGTTGGATTTGATGTACACAAAACCTGCGATGTCATATAATGCCGATTTGAACGAAAAGTATGACAACAATATCTTTTCTGTAATGGAAGAAGTTAATCATAAAGAAGATGAAAGAATTGACCTTGTTATTTTCTTGAATGGTATTGCTATATTTGCAATAGAACTTAAATGCAATTTATCAGGGCAGAATTATAAAGATGCAATAAGTCAATTTATGTTTGAAAGAGACCCTAAAACAAGACTTCTAGAATTTAAACGAGGAGTTTTGGTTTCTTTTGCAATGGATTTAGAAGAAGTTTGGATGACAACACATTTGTGCAGAAGAGATACATTCTTTCGCCCGTTTAATAAAGGGTTTAACAAAGGTGCCGGAAATCCTCATACAGAAAACAATGATGGAATAAGAGTGTCTTATATGTGGGAAGATATTCTTACAAAAGATTCTATTTTATTCTTGATTGATAAATTTATCTTCATTGAATACGAAAAAAAGAAAGATGAAAAAACAGGTAAAACAAAGATTCAAGAAAATTTAATTTTCCCAAGATATCATCAATTAAATGCAGTAAAAAGATTAATTGAAGATATGAAAATAAATCATACAAGCAGGAATTATTTAATTGAACATTCTGCAGGTTCGGGTAAAACTAATACTATTGCTTGGTTATCACATTTGTTAAAATCGTTACACGATAATGACGTTAATATATTCGACACAATTATTATTATGACAGATAGAATTGTTGTTGATAGACAGTTGCAGGACGCAGTTTCCGATAAACATTTTAAGGCTCCTGCCGGAGAAGTTGTTGTTTTAGATGATGATTCAACTTCTGATGATTTAAGAAGAGCATTAAACGGTAATACAAAAATTATTGTAACCACAATTCATAAGTTTAGTTATATTACAGATTCCACGAAAGCACTTAAGAGTAAAAAATTTGCAGTAATTATTGATGAAGCACACAGTTCGACTTCAGGTGCTATGATGGAAGCAGTTACAACAACATTGACTAAAGAAGATGAATCAGAAGAAAAAACAACTTACGATTTATTGGTTGATGAAATAAATAGTGCCGGCAAACAAGATAACATCTCAATCATTGCATTTACTGCAACGCCAAAAGGGACAACACTTCAATTATTTGGTGAAGAAAACGGCGAAGCATTCAGTTTATATTCCATGAAACAAGCTATTCAAGAAGGATATATTCTTGATGTACTTCAAAACTATACAACTTATGAAACATATTTTGAAGTAAATAAAAAGATTCAAGAAGATCCTTTATTAAAGGAAAGAACTGCAAAACGCAAAATTGCCCATATGATTAATACTGACGATACTAATCTCAAGCAGAAATTAGAAATTATGCTTGACCATTTCACAAGCAAAATTCAATATATGCTTGACGGACAAGCTAAAGCTATGGTTGTTACATCCTCTCGTGAAGCAGCAGTAAAATATAAAAACATCTTTGATGAACTTATTAAAGAAAAACAATATACTAATATTGAAGCTCTTGTTGCTTTTTCCGGCAAAATTAAAGTTAATGGTATTGAATATTCAGAACCTAAAATGAATGGAATATCGGAAGCAAAATTGGCAGAAGCATTTGATACAAATGAATATCAAGTATTGATTGTTGCAAATAAATACCAAACAGGATTCGACCAAAAGAAACTTGTTGCAATGTATGTTGATAAAAAATTAAGAGGAATATCTGCCGTTCAAACATTATCAAGATTAAACAGAACTTGTAAAGGCAAAGATTCGACATTTATACTCGATTTCAAAAACAGTTATGATGATATAATCAACGCATTTAAGCCATACTATGAAGAAACAATTTTAACAAATAGATTGAACCCAAATGATATTTATAAACTGAATAAAAAATTATGGGAATATGGCTTCTTAAACAAAGAAGATATTGATAAATTTGTTGGAATAATTTATCAGGAAAAATTGACAGACAAAGATAAAGAAAAAGTTATCGCATTCGTTTCAAATGCTTATAACAAAATACAAGATTTTGATGAAAATATTATAAATGAAATCAGAACTTGCATAAGAAGTTTCATTAGATTGTACAGCTTTATTATTCAAGCTTCTGACTTTGAAGATGTTAGATTACACAAACAATATGTTTTCTTAAAATATTTATTAAAAGAGTTAATTGGTATTAACCGCAGCATTTCAATGGTGCTAAAAGATAAAATTAGCATAACAAATTTTGTCCAAAATAAAACAGGAGAAATTAAAAAATCTGGTGTTACGTCTGATCCAAATGTAAAATTGCCAAGTGCAGAACCAGGAGTAATAATTCCGGAAGCAGAAGAAGAATTATCGAAAATAATCGATGATATTAACAAAAAATATAGCAAGCATTTTGATAAAGATTTTTCTATTAAAGCTATTCTGCAAATTAAAGATATTATGCTTCAATCAGAAGATCTTAAGCAAGCCGCTAAAGTAAATTCTCAACAGAATTTTAACTTTAAACTTCAAGATATCTTACAAGAATTACTTTTTGCCGGCTTAAAAACAAATAAAGAATTGTATAAGGCAATTTTAAAAGATGAATCTACCAAACAAGCATTATTAAAAATGCTGTCAGATGATGTGTATAAGAAGTTAAGAAATGATGATTAAAAACATTAGGGGGTATAGGTGTCAGGATTTGTTGATAAAAAATATATAAAAAATCATTTAATAAATAATGATTCATTATTTAATTATATTTATGTAATTGAGCAAAACTTTGATACAGTACCGAATACACATAATCATTATGGCGCAAGTATTAATTATCAGGATTTAAAAGAATTAAGACAGGAATTTTTGGATGAATTATATGATTCAATTGTAGATTGGGTTTACAGTAGTGAGAAATATAAAGAACTAAAAGATATAGCAATAAGTAACGGGAAAACAGACGCAGCAGCATCGAGTGAAATTTCAAGACGTGCAAGAGAGAAATTTCGGGCAACCAAGAATAGTGATAACATATTGATTCAAGGACAACTTGGAGAATTGTTGTTATTTCACTTTATACAAAGATTGCAAGGGGCAGTACCTTTATTAAGAAAAATGAAAATTACTACTTCTCCAGAACATGAACGTTTTGGAGCAGACGCAATTCACTTCAAATATGAAAAGGAAAAACCTATTATAATTCTTGGTGAAGCAAAAACTTATACAAGTAATTATAAGTTTAATCAAGCTTTTGAAGATGCAATTACAAGCATTTTGAAAACTTATGATAATCATCGAAAAGAAATAAATTTATATGTACATGAAGATTTTTTAGAACCCGAAATGAATAAAATTGCAGAACAATATATAAATAATAAATTAGAAAATGTTGAAGTTCATTTAGTTTGTATTGTTGTATACAATGAAACATCTGATATTAAGGGAAACAGCAGAGAAGAAATTATTCAAAAAATAACAAATGTAATTGAGAATAAATACGCTAATTTTGATAAAAAGAAAATTGATACAGAAACTAATTCAATATTAAAACGAATTACATACATTGTATTTCCTATATGGAAATTAGATGAACTTGCAAAAACTTTTCAACAGATGATATAAAGGATAAGATGGAAACGTTAAAGAAAAAGGTTTTAGAAGAATTATTACAAATAGACTGCCATAATATTGCAATCAAATTAGGGTTTATTACCCAAAGTAGTAGAGCAATTTCAACAGAGCTTATAGCAAAAGTTATAAGATGTTTAGATTATGAAACTTCAATGATTAAGGATCCTGATATTAATTATATTATTACAGTTTTCGCTTTAATTTGGGAATATGTTGACCATTCAAGGTATAATTTACAAAAAATTGCAGTTAAATTTCTATCACGTATTGGCTATTCAACTTCTGCAATAATAACAGATAATAATTTTGATAAAGAAAATTGTAAATTTTCTTCATTAGAAAGCCCTATTGATGAGCTCCTTACAAGTTTAAATCAAGAAAAATATGATGTTTCAATAGGAAAAAGAAAATTCATTCTTACCAAGTTTCAAATAGATATTTGGAACAGCATGGATAATGATAAATTAATAGGTATTTCTGCTCCAACTTCTGCAGGCAAATCCTTTGTTATTTTATTAAAGCTTTTGGAAAAATTAAAAAGGGATAATTTTGATATTATATATATTGTACCCACTTTAAGTTTAGTAAATCAGGTAATTGGTGACTTTAATAAATATATAAGAGAATTAAAAATAGATAGCTGTAAAATAAATAGTTCATATGAAGAAAGCGCTAGCAGTACAAATAATATATTTGTATTAACACAAGAAAAAACTATAAGTATATTTTCAGATGAAAATAACAAGTTTCAAAAAAATACTGTATTAGTTGTTGATGAAATTCAAAATATTGAAAGAATTAAAGATGATAATGATGAACGTTCAAAAGTTTTATATGACACTATAAATGAATTAAGGCATAAGAAAAATATCAAACAAATTATATTATCTGGTCCAAGAATAGAAAAAATAGGTAGTACTGCTGCGGAGTTATTTGGACAAAAAGCTAAAAATATATCTTCACACAATAGCCCAGTGTTAAATTTAACATATAGCATTTCTAAAATAGACAAAAGAAAGTATCAATTTAAACAGTATTGTGCATTAAGTAATAAACCTGTAGTAATTGATATAACAAATGATAATTTAATTAAAGGGTATGGACAAAGCAATTATACGGATTCTTTTTTAGGATATCTAAATACCTTGCTTAATAATTTGTCTAATAATCAAAATATAATATTTGCACCCACTACACCAACTGCAAGAAAAATAGCTTGTTCAATAAACAAAAATAACAGAACGAATGCACAGATAAAAGAATTGATAGCATACTATAAAGAATCTGTTAATGAACAATATTCTCTGTGTAAAGCACTAGAAAACGGAATAACGTACCACCATGGCCGTTTGCCACATCATGTAAGACGAACATTAGAAAAAGCAATGCAAGAAAATTGGATAACAGACATTGTGTGTACTACAACATTATTACAAGGAATTAATCTTCCGGCACAAAATATTATTATAAGAAATCCTAATTTATACATAAAAAAGGACAAAAAGAAAGATAAAAACATTGAACTCACAAATTATGAGATGGCAAATCTCAGAGGAAGAGCGGGAAGATTATTAAAAGATTTTATTGGGCGAACTTTTGTGTTGGATGAAACGTCCTTTGTTTTAGCGGATGGATATGAAGAAGAAAATTTATTTGATAATACCTCCAAGGACTTACCCACAGATTATAGTGAACGTTATGAAAAATATCAAGATGAAATAATTGACAGATTATTAAATGAAGATATTAATACGGAACCAGAAGAAAATAATAAAGAAATACCATACAAGGATCTAATGGCTTATATTCGTCAAAATATATTGAGAAATGGAAATAAAGCAAAGCAGAAAATGGAACAGGTAGGAATATCTTTGACAAAAGAACAAGTTGCTGCAATAAAATTAAAACTAGATAAATTATCTATTCCAAAAGAAATTTGTTATAAAAATCGCTATTGGGATCCATTTATACTTGATTATATATATCGAAATTATAAGGATGACGTTCCTTCTTTTCCTAAAGAAAAGGGGGCAAAAGCGAAATTTGATAATATGCTTAAATTTTTAAGAGATAATAAAAGAACAAAATCTATGTACAATAGGTACATTAAAGAAAAGTATAGAAAAGGCTCTTATCGAGGATTTTTAAGCGAACTTTGTTATCAATGGGCAAAAGAAATACCTTTAGCGGAGATTTTGACAAAGAAATTAAAATATACAAAAACACCAGAAGATAAGATAGAAGAAATAATAGATCTTTTGCAAAATTCTGCATCTTATAATGTGCCACTATTATTGAAGCCAATTTTTGATATTAAGAATCCAGATAGTACTTTTTTAACATGTATGCAATCTGGAGCATGTAATGATATCTCTAAAAAATTGATAGAAATTGGGGTTCCAAGAGAATGTGCAATTTCATTAAATAATTCAATATTTAAAGATAAAAAAATATCAGATGATACGATGGAAGAAGATGTAAGAGCGATATTAAAAGATAATTATCAAACTCTTCCATTTTGGATTCAGGTACAACTACAATTTTTAATTTAACTTGATTTTCTTTCAGCTTTACGTGATGAATACGACACAATAAAAGAGATCCTATGGAAAAAGTCGGATTTAATATCACTTCAAAAAAGTTTAAGCAATTGAGTAAGTGGTCAAAGAATATTTATAACATCACTGTTGTTATTGATTATTTTGTTGCAAATCAGCAGGAGATTGAAGAATGCTACAATCTTGCGCCGGTAGTTAAACACCTGCGAAATGATGCAGATGTGCTAAACGCATTCTCTATCGACCACGAAAAAGATATTGAAAATTTAAATGCCGTTTAAAAGGCGTTTAATCGGTGTTCAAATTGTGTTCACAAATTCCTTCGTGAGTTATACCAAGAATTCGTTCTTCAATTTCTCGTATAACATCCGGCGTTAAACCTTTCGGTTTTTCATCTTCAGGTTTCTGTTTTTCACTTATTACCTCAGCCTCATAAGATTTAACCGTGCCAATTAATTTCAGCATTTTAGTAACGGCATAATATCTTGCAGGTTCGACTTTACCGTTATTATCAATATCCTTTTCGATAGAATTTATTAGGTTTCGAGCAAAATCATATAAATCCGAATGTAACGTTGTTTTAGTACGAAGATATTTCGTTCTTTTAGCTTCCCAATCATCGGACTTTTTCCATCGGCGGAGCGTTCTTTCGTTCAAATGAAGCTGCCTTGCAATATCTTCTAATGACATAAATTTTTCAGCATAAAGTTTAAATGCATCTTCTGCCAATGTTTGTTTTTTCATAATTAACCTCGGGGTAAATCTTCTTGCATACACAGGATAACTCTGTTTTACAGAAACATCAAGTCCCAAATGTGTCTGAATGATACGATTTCGAGATTTAGAGTTGATGTTTGCCGTTGAAAGAGTGATGAATGGTATGGCTCGAAAGGAACAGATTATGGTTGAAAAAGATTACAAGCTATACGGAACAAAGATTTTAAATTTAAAAACTCAAGAAATCGGACTGTTAATTTGTTTATGGGAAAACAAATATGCAGATAAAACTGTCGATTTTGCGACTTGCGTAGATAAAAACGGCAAACGCTACAACATTGAACTTGATAATATCAGAGGTTTTGAAGATGATTTTGAAAAATAAATTAACTAAAGAAATGTTGAACATTCCGTACTCAGAATTCAGAAAAATGTTTGCAAAAGAAATTCAGGAGGCGTTTGAAAGTTACCGTAAAACCCAACTAAATAAGTATTCTTGGAACTTCAAAGATGATAATTCTTTGGAGTTTAATTTTTATTTTGAACTCCATTGGAACTTTAATCATTTTGGAAACTCTAATTGGTATATTGAAAAACTGTAGATTAATCTTTTTTTAATCTAAACCTAGCAATCCTCGTATTTCAATAGAGTCTTCATTAGAGCAGCAATCTATAAATCTAAGTTTAATTTCAATATCATCAATTTTTATTGACTTATTATTATTTTGAAACTCCTCATTCGATGTTTTTGGGTATATCAATGTTACATCATTACACTTAAGTTTTTTTGCATATGCCATACATTGATAGATGTCTGAGTAAGATATATCTCTTGATTTAATGTCCTTATATTTTACATCTACAATTTTTATCAAGTTTTCTTTTTTTGAGTTTTCATATATTAATATATCTGGACGGATATGGTATTGCTTTTCATTATCCAAAGAGCAAGTCCTTTGAATCTTAACTTGATATTCTGTAAGAACTTCTTTTGCTAAGTTGCTAATATAATCTTCAAATAAAATTTCGGTCCTTAATAAAAAGGCAAAAGTTTCAAAATTATCACTTTGATTAAATGTTATACAATTTTGTAAAAACAATTTGCAATAGTCCAGAACTGTTACAAAATCTTCCATAAAACGATTTATGTATACTTTTTTACAGTCTTCATAAGTACATAAAACATCATCTACTTCATCAAGCAGAAATAAGATTTTATTTAATAATTCTTGATTTTTTTTACTTATACTTAACAGCCGTTTAGTAACATATTTTACGATTTGATTAAACTTATTATTAAATTCAAAAGAATCATAAGTACAATAAAATTTATGATTTTTTCCTGTCGCAATATTTTTTGCATATTCAGTAAAATTTAATTTTCCTTTCAAAAAGTTTGTTTCTTCTTGAATTTCTTCATAATGCTGAAATAACGTTGTAGAAAAAAGTTCATATGTATATTTCGCATATAAGTATATTAAGCACTCAAATAAATCATCGCAATCAAAAGAAGCAAGTCCTGTTTTATAGTGGGGAAAATTATACATATCACTATACTTTAACCATTTTAAAAGTATATCTGCAGCTTGCTTGCCATTTTTATCTTTGCAAATTTTTGGATATAAATTAAATTCAGAATCTTTAAATTTTATGTATCCAACATAATTTTTTGACTTAAAATTATCTCTATCATCAAAAAACAAAAATTGTTGATGTTTTCTTATATCTGTATCAAAATTGTCTTCTGACAGATCCTCACGCCAAAGCTTGATAGTATCTTTATAATTAATCCATACTTCATCAAGAAAATTTTTAAATTCACGTATATAAGAGTTCTCTTTTGGTAGAGATTGAAGCTTGCCATACTCATATAAAGTATATGTTAAGCATTTGTTGTCATTCATCTATTTTCTCACCACTTTTAATAAATATTTTTCATTTTTATCTATGCAATAACCTTCTTTTTCAAGTAATGGACCAACTATATCCTCAACCATTTCTTTTTTTGCATTAAAATATTCCATTAAAAGAGGAGTTACTTTTTTATTCATAACTTCAGATAAGTCTTCTGCTTCACTGCCTAAAAAATAGGTATGACCTATAAGAAAATCTGCGCTTTTCTTTTCAAAATAAATTCTGTCATTTAATGCTTCTAAAAATTCTTTATGTTTTAGATCTTTTAGATCATACTTTGGATACATTGGAACAAATTCAAATCTTCGTCTTAGCGCTACATCAAGAAGTGCTAAGGATTTGTCAGCTGTATTCATTGTTCCAACAATATATAGATTGTTAGGAACAGTAAAGCGGTCATTTGTGTAGGGGAGTGTAACTTCAATAGTATGGTACTCCCTGCCATCCTCAACAACTTTTTCACGTTTATCTTTTTCTATAAGAGTTATTAGTTCTCCAAAAATCTTAGAAATATTCCCTCTATTAATCTCATCAATAAATATGAAGAATTTTTTATTTGGCTCCTTTTTTGCTTTTATACACATATCTTTGAATATCCCGCAATGAAAATCAAATTGCATTGTACTTAAGTTTTTATCTTTAGATGTTTCATCCTGCTTGCTTTTGTTTATTATAGGTCTTATCCCTTCAACAAATTCTTCATATGAGTATGATTGATGAAAAGTACAAAAAACGTAATAATCCTTTGCTAGAATACTTTTATCTGTCTGAATATTATTATCAAAAGAATTTATATTAATATCATAATGCTCGCATAATTCATTATATAATTTTTCACCATCATCAATTAATATAAATCCATTTTCTTGTCTTTCAAAATAATTATTTTCATGTCTCGCATATACCCCTTCTTTTCTGATTGCATTTTTTTGCATTTCACCTCTGATAGAACATATTAAAGATTTTTCATCTTTGTAGTTACTACTAATCGAAAACCATCTTTGAATAAGCGGTAATTTAGATATTTGAACATCAGTTAATGGTTTATTTTGTGAATTGTTGATTTTGAATGCAAATATTATTTTTTCAACCCAATTTAAATCGCAATTTAGCAATATATCATCATATATATTTGTGCTTTCATGGTCATCTGCAATTTGAGGATAGATATAATCTTTTATTATGTTTTCTAATTTGTACGTTTTACCTGTTCCAGGTGGACCATATAAAATTTGATTTAATGGAATATTAGTCATATTTGCCTCACTTTTTGTACAATTACTTAAATCTGTTTTTATATTAAAAAAAACATTATATAATTCTTTGTTAATTTTAAAGCAGTAACCAGTGTTAATATTATAGTTTTTATCTATCGGACTATTTTTATAAAAAACATTGATATTATGTTTTTTGATACTATTAACAAAATCAACTTTCATTATCGGCGATGATAACTCATTATAATTAACCTTTACAATTATGTTATTTTTATCATCTATATAATAAACTTTAGTAACTTCAAGAGTTGCCTGAATACCTTTATTTTTATTGTAACTAACTATTTTATCTCCAACTTTTAGCTCTTTCAAAATTTGTCTATGTGGAGAACTTGTATTTGGTGCAATTAAAGAATTTTCTTTTTTTTCATTTAAGTAATTTTGGCTTTGACATACCCAATAATAATTTATTTCTGAATTATTATTAATCATATTTTTAGCACTATTATCATTTATAAAATTTTTAAAACTTATTAAGGCTCTTTTATAAGATACAATTGTGGAAGGATTTTTCCCTTCTCTTTCAAATTGTTCTTTTAAAATAGATAATAGATTTTCAAAGCTAGTATTATCTTTAAAAGATTCCCAATAATTAATTCCTAATTCAGCAGCATGTTTTCGTGGATAATCAGCATCGGAATATTGAGTATTTGCATCAACTTTGCTTAATTTATTATTTGCTACTAGTTTATACAAATATTTTCTAAATTCATCACGAATTGCTTTAATATCTTCCATAGACCATTCCTTTTTTCTTTAGGGTATCACAAACATGATTTGAACGTATTTTGAACGTTTATAAAACGGGGTTTGAATTAATTTGGCGAATTATCTATTCCATAATCACAGAGATGAGATATTCTTGTTCGGTTTGGGTTAGTTCTCTGTGTTGATGGAATTTGTGTCATTTCTCGATACAACCGCGACAACAGGTGGCGGTTGCATGTTGAGCAATAAAAAACAGGATGACCTCGCATCGGAGTTTGTTTGCCATCGTTTGCCGGTTCTGCCGGTGCAACTCTATCCCTAATAAAATCGCAGACATGAGAATGAATCGTATCAAGCCCTTTGTCCTTAATATATTCAAGCTCTTTTGTCCGAAGTTTAAATCTGCTCCTGAATTTTGATTTTGCTAATCTATCTAAAATGTCCATGAACTTACCCGTTAAAAGACTTATCTATACGTGAATTACGTTTATTTAAGAATTCCATTTGTCTGTTGTATAAAATATTCCATTCTTCAACCGTTTGAGGTCTTGGATCTGTCCTGTTAAAATTGTCAAAGTCTAAGTAGAAATTAATAGATTTATAATCATCTGAAACTAAATCATTTAAATAAAAGAAATCTACATAACCTTTGAAATCAAGAAATAATTCAAAGAATTTGTGATTTGCTTTCAAAGTATCATAAAGTGGACTTTGTTTATTATTATAATAAAGCCTTATACATTCTAAAGTTAAGTCGAACCTATCTTTAATTTTGCCGTTATATCGTCCTCTTTCAAGATTTATAGACTTTGGATATTTAGGGAAAATTATTTCACCACCAATTGTATAACTTTTTCTCAAGTATTCTTCATAAAATTTATCAAAGTCAGGAATTTCCCTTTTGACATCATTGATTAGCGCTTGAAGCGTTTTGTGATGGATGTACATATTAATTATCGAATCACTCCCGAAACAAAAATCTTTCCAATATAAATACTGTTTAGCATTATTACCTTGTTTAAGCTCTAGAAATTCTCCATTTGGCAAAATTTTACTGTAAATCATTTGCTGATATTGTCTCATTGTGGGACTCTTTGCATCAGGGTCAGGTCTATCTACTCCTGCATAAAAACAGTCCCAATAATTTGGTGTATCAGATGTGAAATCGAATGTAATGTCTATTTTGTTCATATTATGCTCCAATTAGTTAATAGTACCACAATAATATAATAATTTTTTATTGTGTCAGAACTGGACATAGTAAATTATTAATTCAAAATCCTTTTGTAAATTTCAATAATTGCATCGTTTATGTCTATAAAAATAACTTTTTCAAGGCAATCATTATTAGCAATAAAATTTTTAACGGTTTCTGTTGCTATATTGCAGGCTTCTTCTAACGGGAAATGATAAACTCCGCAGGAGATAGCAGGGAATGCTATTGTTTTAATTCCGTTTTCTTTTGCTAAATTCAAAAATGTGTTATAGCAGGATTTGAGAAGCTCTCTCTCGTTTTTATTGCCGCCGTGCCAGACAGTGCCGACGGTATGGATTACAAATTTTGCAGGTAAATTATACCCTTTTGTAATTTTTGACTGTCCTGTTTCGCAGCCGTTTAAAGTTCTGCATTCTTCCAAAAGTTCAGGTCCAGCAGCACGATGAATAGCGCCATCTACTCCGTCGCCACCGAATAAACTCGTATTTGCAGCATTGACTATTGCATCAACTTCTAATTTTGTTATATCACCTTTTAAAACTTCAATTTGGGTCATATTCACCTCAATCTTATATTAACATAAATTAAAGGGTTGGAAGCTTCAAACAATGAGTAAATAAATTTTGTTTATGCTATTATTTATGCGAGAGTAGGGAGGTATAAAACATGCCACTATTAACAGATTACAAACTTTTTATAAGTCATTCTTGGAAATATGATGAGGATTACAGACGAATAATCGATTTTCTAAATAAAGCTAACTACTTTAGGTATTCAAATTTTAGTCGTCCTTTTGATAATCCACTTGATTGTTTTAGGCATACCGATAATGAATTAACTCAAAGATTGGAACAACAAATTGCCCCGACTCAAGTTGTTTTAGTCGTCTCTGGTATGTATGTGGCTTATAGCAAGTGGCTCCAGAAAGAAATAGATATTGCAAGATATTATAATAAACCAATTATTGGTATAAAACCTTGGGGAAATATAAATACTCCTATGGCAGTATCAAGTGTTGCAAACGAAATTGTTGGTTGGCAGACAGATTCAATTATAGAGGCAATTAGAAGATATGTCGGATAAGAAAATTGATAAAGATTTATTATTTAAGCAATATCAAATATGCGTGGACATGGCCGATAGAATTTCTCAAAGAAGAATGAGTACAAATAAGTTTTATTCGGCATTAGTTAGTGCTATTTTAACTGTTATATTGAGCGTTTTTAAAGATAATTTATTATCTAAGGACAATCAACTGGCAGTCTTTTTGTTTGGTCTTTTAGGTGTAAGCATATGTATAATTTGGTTTTTAAATATAAAGAGTTACAAGACATTAAATTCCGCAAAATTTAAAGTAATTCTTGAGCAGGAAAAACAATTAGCTTGTCCAGCATATGCTAAGGAATGGGAAATCTTAGATAACGGGAAAAAACCGCAAAAATATATAACTTTCTCAAAAATTGAAAGTTACGTCCCTTTTATTTTATCATTGCCATTTTGGGCAATGTTATTTATTCCTTTATATAATGTGGGGATTAATATTCTTTCAATGTTTATCAAACCATAAATTGTAATTTATAAAATAGGTGTTTCCGTTTGTCATGTCATAGCAAGACGAAAATTCCCTATGACAAGCTTTGCATAAATAGAGTTCTTTAAGGCCTTCTTTTTCAACAACTTGCAACTGATGTTTGCCTATACAACATTTTATTTTATTAATAAATTTAGTGATGTTTGAAACCATTTTTGACCTACAAATTAAATTTTAAACGGAGTCTATTGTTATCATTTTCATTAAAGTTGGGGAAGTATACAATAGTACTATCTTTATTATCAACTATAATACATGTCTTTCATGAAAAATTAACTATTTTTTAATAATTACCAACAAATTTATTGCACACGCTTGTATTAAATATGTATCATCTCATAAATTAGGTTCAGCTGGACTTCGAAGTTAGGGTTGAGTTCTTTCCATAAAAATACGGAAAGGTGGTGGTCGAGGTATTTTCGCATACTTGCCATAAACTTTTTGCGGTAAAGAATGTTATACATTCTGCGTGCTTCTTTGACTTCATTAGGCTGTTGGCGTCGTTGCTGTAACTTAGATTTTAGAGGTTTATGTGTAATAAAAACCTTATCATTATAGCAATACAAGCATATCGAAACATCGTTCATAAAAATCCTGACTTGTGGGATTTGAGGAGTAGAGTCAAAATGTTCAACCAATTCTTGATATTGTTTGTCAAAAATTTTTGCTCGAATATATTGATAAAAAGTCTCCGTTGTTGTATTTCCCATATTTGCGATTTTTGCGGTTTGAGAAGCCGGAATCCCAAAGCAAAAGCATTTATAAATAATCTCAATTTGCTCTGTCGTTGCTAAATTATAGACTTTTGGCAAGCGGTTTAAGTTTCTTCGGACTTTTGGTTCTTCGTTTTTATTATCCGGCATAAAATATTTAGGAAAAATCCCCATCATACCTTCTGTTTGGTACTTTTTTCTCTTTGAATGAAAAGCAGAATATGAAACTTTGAGTTTCGGATTTTTTAATGGAATTATTTCCAAAAAGCTCCGCAGTTCTCTGCAATTCATCCCCTCTGTGAGTTTAAAAAGTTTCAGGTATCTATATATAAATTCTTTCCCTCTATCAGAAGCCACAACATACAAACGTTCTTCCTCTTTGTTATGGAAAAGTTTCTTGACTTCTTTATCCATCGCACGCCGTTCGGAATCTTCTAAATAATCGTAGAGTTTCAATGACGAGCGTTTGATTAAATATTTCCCTTCTAAATCAGCCTCTTTATTAGGTTTTACGACATAATTTCCTTTAAGACAAATCCTTTTTACCGTTTCTTCCTGAATATTTAGCAGCCGAGCGACCTCGGGTATTGTGAGCCAAATATCTGAATCGCTGCTTTGGCTTGCGGGGAGAGGTTTATTCACACGCTTTTTAAAATTCGTGTATAAATATTCTGTATTTGATATCTTTTTAATTTGATTCAAATTTTCCAAATCATTAAGTGCTTTTTGAATTGTTTTTTCATTTTCTTCAAGCATTGGCAGAATGTCAGGCAGAGTAAATTTATTGAACCCTTTCGCTATTTTAAGAATTTTCATTTGTAAGTTCAATTTCTTCTGCGTCAGCATCGTCATTTTTTAACACCTCCTTCAAAGTTATATCGTCAATTCCTTTTATTCCGTTTGATTTTGCGACCTGTTCCGCTTTACTGATAGTTTTTACCAATTGCCTGAATCGATTTGTGCGAGTGTATAAAAGCTTTTTGGCACAATCCGTAAACGGAACTTCTGATAATTGGTCGATTATTGAAGTTATATCTTGTTTAGAAAATGGCTCAAATTTTATAATTTCCAATAATCTATCGTATAAATGTTTATGCCGTTGGAGCCTTTTATTTGCCGTACCCATCCCGACTAAAACAATAGGAACATTCGTTTTATCGTGAATATCCCTTAAAGTTTCAACCGCCCGAGAATCAATAGTCAGATAGTTCGTTTCATCTACAATAATGGTTCTTGGTGTTTTGATTAATTGCGATACAACTTGATTGAAGATATCCGAGAATTTGTTATAAGGAATCTCGCCTAATTCTTCAACCATCTCCTCTAATAACCACCTCGCGGACATAAGGTTAGCACTTCTGATTAGTATTGCATCATTTTGTGCGGTCCACCAAGTGATTGCGTAAGTTTTGCCAAGCCCCGGTTCGCCATAAACAAGCCCCATTCCTGGGACTCCGTCTTCTCTTTCTCGCAGGCGGTTCATCATCGAGATTAGCTGTTTCACATTTTTTGTTTTTACGAAGACCTTTTTCATTACTGCTCCTTTCCGTATATTTCTTTGTATTCGTCTGATTTAATATAGTTAGTTAGCCACGCTCTATCTTCAGGGCAAATACACCCGTTTTGCATATGCCATTCGTAGCGTTCGTAAGAAGATTTAAATATTGGCCTTGCGACAATTGAGGTTTTAACTTTTGGCTCAAAATCCTGTTTCGCCTTTGGTTCTGTTTTTTGTTCAGGTTGGACTGTTATTTCCTTAATCGGTTCTGGTTCAGGTAAGCGGATATTTTGCATCAATTCTTTTTCAAGATAATCCATATCTTCTAAATTAAAATGTTCACGAACTGCCTTAATCGTTTTCTTGCGAAGTTTCTGTTGCTTTTCAATCTTTTGCTTATAGTCCTCGATATCTTTAATATCGCCCATTTGATAAGCAAGCGGATGAGTTTCTGTTATGCGGTTTGCCTTACAGATAAATTCACCCTTCATTGAATAAACCTTGATATATGAAAGGTCAAACAAACTGTACTTTATAACCGTTTTTTCTTTGATTCCATATAGTGCTTCGTCAAAATAATCTGCTTTCAAAAATCGGATTCCATTTCTGCCGATTGATTTAATCTCTTGCGCCATCATCAAATCGTCAAGCGAGTTTTCGTCAATATTTTGCTTTTCAATTCCGTTTAAAACCTCTTGAATTGTTTTATCTTTTGCATTTGGACAAGGCTGAGAATGCTTAAATTCAAGCCATTTTTCTATCATTTTAAGAGCTTGTTCAATAGTTGGAGTAAAACTATATTTTTCATGGATATTTTTATGTAATTTTTCGTTCCGCATCAAATATGCCGGCTTGTTTTCAATGCTTGTCCCAATATAGCTTGGAATCAGCTTTTCAAAACTTTCCTGAAAATCCAAAAAGAAACGCTCGATGACTTTTGTTCGAGCGTTATATGGTGTGGCATAGACAGGTTTTATTCCGATTTTGTTGTAAACACCCGTGAATCCTAATTCCTCGAATTTTTTATCCCCGTTAAAAAATTTGCTTTTAAAAGCCCTGCCGTTATCTTGGTAAACATATTCGGGGATATGATCCATTTTTAAAATCGCGTTACGCAAAGCTGACGCAACATTTTGCGTACATTCTTCAAGCATGATGTCGTATCTGACAAGTCCTCCCGATTTCCAATCCAAGAACCCGAGCAGAGTTGCTCGGCAGGGCTTTCCCGTAAATGGATTTATTACTTGGAAGTTGAGTGTATGCCCATCTGCGACAAGCACTTGCCCAGGTTTTAAAAGTGCTGCGTTTCTGACTATAAACGGACTCACTTTATCTTTTAATGCTTTTTCGCCATCTCTAGCGAGTGTCCATTTATCAAAATTGTTATCCCTGAACCACTCTGCATACCTTCGGAAAGTTATATCTTTTGGCAAAATCTCTTGCCCGCGTTCTTTTAATATATGTTTAGTTAGTGAAATAGCTTTACCTATTGAAAAGGAACTTGGTGATAACAAAATTTGTATAAATATTTTAATCTGTTCCTCGTTTAAAGTTGTTCTATATTCTTTTCTTGTTGAATATTTATATTGTCCGACTAATGCCGTCCAATCTTTGTTATAATCTAATAACGCTCGCCAGCGATAAAGAGAACCTATGGAGACTTTACCCAAGATTTTGAAAATCTCTTCTTGGAACATCCCTGTATTATATAATTGCAAGAATTCCTTATCGGGTATGTTGCCACCTGTTTTCAACTTGTCCCTTTTATATTCTTTTCTAAAATTAAGCCACACATAAATCAGATCGTACTTTGCGAGTGCAATTTTCCTTTGATTTTCGGATATCAGTTTTTCTTGTTTGATATTGAGGTTTGATAGTTCAATAACCTCGTTCTCACAAGTTTTATAATCATCATAATATTCCTGAAAATATTTGAGCTGAAGTTCTTCTTCAAGCGTTGATAGTTTAATTTTGTATGTTTTGCCGCCTCTAATATTTTCAACTTTGTATTCATATTTATTCTGATTTAGTGCAAGCCGAACTGCTCTGCGAGTAATGTTTTTGAGTTTCGCTAAAGTTTCAACATCAATCCAAATATCATTATTATTAATGTCTGTCATACCATATCCTTATTTATTATTACAGCTACTGTATGTTAGACTGGTTTCTCTCAAAATGGAAGTGTTTGAGGGGGAAATGTATTGTTTTGTGTCTGACTATATCTGAATTTTAAGCAAAAATTTTTATAAAACTGCTTTTGAACACCTTTTAAACGCAATTTAAACACCGTTTGAATTCATGATTTAGTAGAAATCAGCTATTTTCTCTCAATTCTGCTTCCTGCTTTGAGGGGTAAAATTAATCCGATATTTTTTACACATACTTTTAGAAAAGTCATACATAAGTTTTGGAATTTATTTCGATAAAATATTTGAAAAATAAAGTCAGGGAAGCGATTTTCCACTAAATTGAATTGGATTATTGCTTCACACTCCGTAGTCGCTCATTTTATTTTGCTTTGCAAAATTACATTCGCTATACTCCGTGTTACTTCGGCGTTTCGTTCGTTTTCGCTTACTTCAGCCTACGCAAAATCCAACTTCCGACTTAGGGGTAAATATCATAGAATTATGCGAAACAATTAAAATTCTAAAAGGGACAATTTGCGAGGTTCTTCCGAGTTGGATATAAATTCTAATTAGCAAATTACACAAAATGTCCGCTTTTTGCACTTGGCTGTAATTCAAATATAATAAGGAAATTTGGCAATTTTATAAAATTTTATGGTAAGATACCGGACATTTTCGTCCTAATAACCGGACATTTCGGACTTTTCAAAACCCCGACTCTCAAACTTGGGGAAGCGGATAAAACTCAAACATAAAGCCAAACACAGCGATTAAACATCTCAAAAACCAATTTTAAAAGTGTCCGAAAAACTATAATGAACTTATTTATCCTTGTTTAGGTCTAAAAACTAACTATTTCAAAAGAGAACTTCGGCAATTATATTTGCTTTTAAAACAAAAATTTATGCCGAAGGGAAAACTAGGCTAACGAAGTTTAAACTAACTTTGTGGCAATTTTGTGGCAAAATACCGGCATTAATGAGAAACCTTGCTAACAGCTTTGAATTTCGTCCCAATAAAATTTTTACCTGCTAATATAACAAAATATCCGCAGAAATGCCACTGACGCGAGTTTGCAGGTGCGTTCATGTGTATTAGCATAACTTTCTACAATTAAAACTCTAATTCTCTTAAAACTCGCGTGAACAGTGACAAAACAAATTTTTATAATAAATACTACACTAGAATCGGATATTTACATTGACTACTTCATAAAATATACCATACAAGGGCGGCCGCCGGTATCGTAATTTATTTGTTCTATAACTTCACTGTTTTTTGTTAAATAGTGCATGTATTTTCGAACCGTAACTTTTGAAATATCCAAAAATGCGGCAATCTGTTCTGATGTATGTCCGCTATTTGTATCTTCTCTTAAGTATTTGCGGATTTTGTCTAATGTCTTTTCTTGAATACCTTTTGGAAGTTCAAAATTATTATTCCCAAAATGTTCGCTATTCATAATTTCATCAATTTTTTTCTGATCCAGAACGCAAACATTATTTTTTTGAATTCTACACTCAACGAATTTGTCCAGTGCTTGTTGAAATCGTTCTTGTACAAAAGGTTTGACAAGGTAATCAATGACCCCAAAGTTTAAAACCGTATCAAGGGTATTTTTATCATTTGATGCCGTAACCATAATTATATCAGTATTAATTTCTTCCGTTCTGATTTTTTTTAGCAAAGATAAACCATCTAACACTGGCATATAAACATCAAGGATAGCCAAATCCACTTGATTTTCTGACAAATATTTGAACGCATCATTCCCGTTCCTGAAAGATTGAACAACATAAAAACGGGAATCTTGCTCAACATAATGAGTATTTATCATTGCAACCATAGGGTCATCTTCTACGATTAAAACCTTGTACATTTATTACCTCTTATTCATAATATTTAGGTGCTAATTTCATTGTTTGGAAAAATTCCCAATCGTGAGCAGGAAAGACTTTTGCATCATATTTTTTAGCCAAATTTCTTACTTTTTCGATTGATTTTAAGAAACTTACACTATCATACATAAAACCGCTCATTTTTGCAGGTGGTCCAAAAATTTCTGATGTATAAACACAATCTTGAGGAAGAATTATAGTTTGTCCTTCAAGATGAACAACAAGCCCTAAGAGATTTGGAGTATGACCGGCAAGACAAACTACTTCAACCCCTTTTGCAAGTTCAAAATCCTCATTAATTAAATGGTATTGTTTAACGGGGGCTTCCAAATCTCCTTTTATATAACCGCCATGAGTTTCTCTATCAGGGTTCATGTGAACTTTTGCAAGTCCATATTTGTAATCTTCCCCAGGAACATAAACATCAGCGTGAGGGAATAAATTGATATTTCCTGCGTGGTCTAAGTGCATATGAGAAAGTACAACTGTTTTAAGATCTTCCGGTTTAACTCCGCAAAGTTTAAGTTGATTTTCCAATCTTTCTTCATCTTTTTGATAAAGCGGATAAACTTCTTGCATTGTTTTTGGCCAATAACCGTTCATAGCTTCAGGGTTTGAACCTGTGTCATATAAAATATAACCATCATCTGTTTCAATCAAATAAGCCATTACGGGCAGTTTAATCCATTCATTTTGAACATGCGGATTAGAGCGTGTTCCAAGTGTTGCACATGCAACAACGGTATTTTTATCGGTTTCTAAATACCCTGTATTTAGTGCATAAAGTTTCATCATTTCCCTTCTTTCTTAAATTTAACGGTGAATTTTGTTTCTATTTCCATTTCTGACGTAACCGAAATTTTACCGTTATAAGTCTCAATCAATGATTTAACAACAAAAAGTCCCGTTCCTCTAGAATTACTTTTTGTCGAAAATCCGTCTTTGAATATCTTTTTCAAATTAGATTTTTTTATTCCGTTGCCATTATCGCTTACGACAATTTTTATTTCTTTTGGCGTTGATAATATTGATACGTAGATTTTTTTGTTGGAAACATCTGTTGAATTGAGTGAATCCATCGCATTTTCGATTAAATTTCCAAGCACTGTTATAAAAACATCTGACGGAATTCTTGTATCGTTTTCTTCCAGTGAACTTGATGAATCCAATGCAAAATGGATGCCAAGTTCTGATGCTCTAGCAAATTTCCCAATCAAAAGAGCAGCAATAGATGGAATTTTAATTTGTTTAATAATGGTACTTATTATCTCTTTTTGTACCATACTGACATTCATAATGTATTCAACTGCTTCATCGTATTTTTTCATTTGTATTAAGCCCAAAATTACATGCAATTTATTCACAAAATCATGGTTATTTGCTCTCATTGATTCGACAAGATGTTTAACCCCGGTCAAATTTTCTGCAAGTTGTACGACCTCAGTTCTGTTTCTAAAAATAGCAAATGCTCCAACGATTTCACCATTATCATAAATTGGCATTCTATCAGAAATTACGTAATCATTTTTTAATGATTTCATCTGCACATTGAATTCTTTTTTGCCTGTCGTTAAGAGTTCACCTAATCTTGATGCAGGATAAATCTCATTCAAATCTTTACCGATAGGTTCACTTTCTGTTATATGCAGCATTGGAATTGCTGATTTGTTTATAAATATAACTTTTTTATTTTTATCAATTGCTAAGATGCCTTCCTCTAATGCCATAAGGATATCTTCACGCAATTTAAACATTTCAAGTAATTTATTTTCGTCCATAATTTTATTTTACCTTGAAATTACAACTTTGCTATTAAATATTAGGAAATTTATACGCATCTTCAATATCAACAGGCATTTCCTTGTACTCACAAGTGTTTATAGCCTTATCAAGATAATCGTACAATTCCTGTTTAAATTTCGGATGTGCACAATTTTCGATAATTGTTTTGGCTCTTTCTATCGGGTCTAAACCTCTCAAATCTGCAACCCCTTGTTCTGTAATAAGTGCGTGGATTTCATGGATTGTATGGTCAACGTGACTAACAAGTGGAACAATACAAGAGATTTCTCCATTTTTCGCAGTAGATTTTGTGATAAAAATTGATAGTCCAGCATTTTCGCAATAATCGCCAGAACCTCCGACACCATTCATCAAACGACAACCGTTAATGTATGAAGAATTAGTGTTACCATAAATATCTGCCTCAATAACTGTGTTAATCGCAATTATACCAAGTCTTCTGATAACTTCGGGGTGGTTACTGATTTCTTGCGGTCTTAGTACAATTTTATCTTTATATTTTTCAAAGTTTTTAAAGAACTCATCAATCTTATCCCAAGAGATTGTCAAGGACGTACCCGATGCACATTTAACTTTTCCTGCCTCAATAAGGTCGAAAATTGAATTTTGCAAAACTTCTGAATATACTGTTAAATCTTCAAAATCAGAATCTTTCAAACATTCTAAAACTGCATTTGAAACACTGCCGACACCTGCCTGAATGGGAGGAAGCGGATTACACAATCTTTTATGTTCAACTTCATTTTTCAAAAAGTTAACCAAATTTTTAGCCATAGCATCAAATTCCGCATCAGATGGTACAACTTTCCTTCCATTATCAGGAATTGTGCTGTGAACAACAGCAACAACTTTATCAAAATCACATTTTATATAAGGTGTTCCAATTCTATCGTCTACTTTTGTAATTGGAATAGGTTTTGTATATGGAGGATTTTCAGGAGAATAAACATCATGAACCCCTTCTAAAGACGCTGGAACATAAGTGTTTACTTCAATTATAATTTTGTCCGCACATTCTGCATATATGTTAGAAGTACCAACAGAAGTTGTCGGAATAATATTTCCGTTTTCATCAATCGCAGTTGCTTCAATTATTGCAACATCAACATGGTTTAAGAAATTTCTTTTTACCCATACAGGCATCAAACCAAGCGGAACATCATGATAGCCGACTTTCCCGTCATTAATCGCATTTCTCAAATCTTTATTGGTTTGGTAAGGAATACGTTTTTTTAAAGCTCCTTTTCTTGCAAGTTCACCATCAAACTCATCTCCGAGAGAAGCTCCTGAATAAACTGTTAAATCAAGCTTTTCACCGTTATCTGCACGTTTGGCAAGCTCTCCTGCAATAACTTTAGGATACCCTGCAATCGTAAAACCACTAACACCAAGTGTCATATTAGGGTTTATAAACTTTGCAGCCTCAGCCGGTTCCATAACTTTAGTTAAATATCTTTTATCTCTAATCCTTTTTTCAAATTCTTTGTCCACAGTCTTTACCTCACTTACTCTTTCATTTACCAATAGTTTATCATATTGATAAAATTTGTATGTACTAACGAAATTAAAAAAAAGAGTTTGGAAAGTAAAGAAAGTTTTAAATAACGCAAAAAAATTTTTATACTTACAAAAGAATGTACAAAATTGAATTACAAAACTAACATATTGCTATAGGTTGAAATTGTAAGAAAGGAAATATAAAAAATGGAAAACGAAATTAGTGCAGAAGAATTGATTAATTCGTTAGTTGAAAAAGCTCATAAAGCTCAACAAGAATTTGAATCATTTTCTCAAGAACAAACAGATGCTATTGTTAAAGAAATTGGTAAAGTCGTTTATGATAGAGCTGAAGAATTAGCCAGAATGACAGTTGATGAAACTAAAATGGGTGTTTATGAAGACAAAGTTGCAAAATGCCACGGTAAATCAAAATGTATTTGGAACAGTTTGAAAGGCAAAAAATCAGTAGGGATTATTGAAGAAAATAAAGAAACAGGAATTATTAAAGTTGCAAAAGCAAAAGGTGTAGTTGGTGCAGTAACCCCTGTAACAAATCCTGTTGTAACTCCAATGTGTAATATTATGTTTGCTATTAAAGGTCAAAACGCAATTATTATTGCTCCGCACCCAAGAGCAGAACATGTAAACAAATACGTTGTAGATTTGTTTAGAGAAATTTTGAAAAAACACAACGCTCCTGTTGATTTAATTCAAACAATCGAAAAATCATCAATTGATGCTACAAATGAATTAATGAAAAAAGTTGATGTAGTTGTAGCAACAGGCGGTGGCGGTATGGTTAAAGCTGCTTATTCATCAGGTCACCCTGCATTAGGTGTTGGTCCTGGTAACGTTCAAGTTATTATGGATAGAGGAATTGACTACGAAGATGCCGTTAAGAAAATTATCATCGGCAGAACTTTTGATAATGGTATCATTTGTTCAGGTGAACAAGCCGTATTCATTCCAAAAGAAGATTTTAATAAAGTTCTTGACTTGTTTAGAAAAAACGGCGTATTTGTTGTTGAAGATGAAGCATCAATTAAGAAATTTGCTGATACAATCTTCCCTGAAAACGGTCCAATCAATAGAAAAATTGTTGGTCAATCTGTTCAAACAATTGCAAAACTTGCTGATGTTGAAGTTCCGGAAGGTACAAGAATGATTTTGATTAAGGCAAGGGCAATCGGTAAAGGCAACGGCGAACCTTTATGTCGTGAAAAAATGTGCCCTGTAATGATTACTGCTCCTTACGATACATTTGAAGATGCTATTAAACTTGCTCAATCAGATTTGGAATACGAAGGAAAAGGTCATACAGCATCAATTCATTCAAATGATATGGAACATGTTCGTTATGCAGGTGAAAATTTGACGGTAAGTCGTTTAATTGTTAACCAATCCTCATCAACAGGTGCAGGCGGCAGTTTGTATAATGGCTTTGCTCCAACTACAACATTAGGTTGTGGATCTTGGGGTAACAACAGTATTTCAGAAAACTTGAATTACACTCACTTAATTAACGTTTCTCAAATCGGACTTTATAATAAGGATAAAAAAGTTCCGACAGATGAAGAAATTTGGGCTTAAATTTGTTGTTATAATAAATTCCGGATTGCATAATGTAGTCCGGAATTCTCCTAAAAGAAAGGATTTTTAATCATGAAACAGTTAATATTAAAACCGGAATTGCATAAATTCCAAACTTGCAAAGAATTTGCAAAAGAATTTGAATTGGGGGAAGATGATTTAATTCTTACAAATGAATATATTTTTAATCCATATTTCAAAGAATTAAATTTGCCTGTAAAAACAATTTTCCAAGAAAAATTCGGTGCAGGTGAACCAACAGACATTATGGTTGATGCAATTATTAATGAAGCCGCAAAATATACTTTCAAAAGAATAATTGCAATCGGCGGTGGTACAATCATTGATATAGCAAAAGTTTTGGCAGTAACAAACGGAGAATCTGTCGATAAATTATACGACAAAAAAAATGAATTAAAGAAACATTATGAACTAATTATTATCCCTACAACTTGTGGTACAGGCAGTGAAGTTACAAATATTTCAATCATCAACAGAACAAGATTGGGTGTAAAAATGGGATTGACTTCGCCTGAAATGTTTGCAGAAAAGGCAGTTCTAATTCCTGAACTTTTGAAATCATTACCGTTTAAAGTTTTTGCAACAAGTTCAATTGACGCTTTGGTACATTCTGTTGAATCAAGTTTATCCCCAAAAGCAACCGATTATTCCAAATTATTTGGTTATAAAGCTATTGAAATGATTATCACAAGCTATCAAAGACTTGTTAAAGAAGGTAAAGAAATTTTGCCTGATTTGATGGATACATTCTTGACGGCAAGCAACTTTGCTGGTATTGCGTTTGAAACAGCAGGTTGTGCAGCGGTTCACGCATTGAGTTATCCATTGGGTGCAAAATATCACGTTCCTCATGGAGAAAGCAATTATGCTGTATTTACTGGTGTTTTGAAAAATTATATGGAAATTAAACAAGATGGCGAAATCGCAACAATGAATGAATTTTTAGCAAACCTTCTTCATTGCGATGTAAAAGTAGTTTATAAAGAACTAGAAAACTTGTTGAATTCTGTATTGCAAAAGAAACCTTTGCACGAATACGGTGTAACTGAAAAGGATGCAGAAGATTTCGCTGAAAGCGTAATGAAAACTCAAGGGCGTTTGATGGCAAATAATTTTGTTGTATTAGATTATGATAGAGTATTAAAAATTTATAAGGAGTTGCTATGAGCTTATTAGAAGCCGGTATGATGGCAAGCTTTGGATTAAGTTGGCCGATTGCAGCATACAAAACTTATAAATGTAAATGCGTACATGGAAAAAGCCTTACTTTTTCATATTTAATTCTATTTGGATATATTTGCGGAATTTTAAATAAACTTTTGCATAATAATGACTATGTAATTTGGATATATTACGCAAATGCAGCGTTTCTGTTGCTAGATATGTTTTTGTATTACAGATATAAAAATAATCCGGCCCCCAAAACTGCCGAACTTCCGATAGAAATAAACGAAGAAGTGGAAATTGATTAACAAAAAACAGCATACTTAAAGTATGCTGTTTTTATTGTATTAAATTCTTTGTAAATTTTACTTACAAAAATTTTCAGCGTCTTCTGGCGGGTGGAGTTTTTTCTATTATTAGGGCAAGAATTAGTTTCAAGCTCTTTTTTAGTGCCTGTTTCAGAAGTTCGATTGTTATCTATATAACTAGACACTTAAATTTGAAATATCTGATACGCAAAATAATAAATCTTAAATTTAACCCCTTTTAGGGGGAATTTTTATTATCTTGAATGTCTAGGATTTATTAAATTGCATGTCTAATTATTAAATTTTTTGTTCTACATTCTTTTTAATAAATGTTTATAGTTTAACATCTTTTGCATAACGTATTTAAAAGAATGTAGGGTGGGAACCGCTACTGGCTTTTCCCACCCTACCGGCTGTTTCGCATTTAAAGTGTTCTTTTACATAATAATTTGTCGGTTAGTAATCCAAATTCAGCTTTTTGCATAAGCCTTTCAGGTGGAATTTTATATGTTTGTGCTGCATAAGCAATCAAATTCGAAATTTCATCTGCGGTATTTTTTGCGTTTGTATAGTAATAAACTTTTACTGCATCTTTGTTTGTAATACCACGTTGTATTTCTTGGATATAACTGGCACGTTCTTTATCCAAAAATGATTCAATTTGTGCAATGTTAATAGGCGGAGCACTGAGTTTTCGAGCTGTAAGGTTTACCCAACGTAAGAATGAATACATCTGAAGTTTAGCGGCCTCTGAATGTAAGATGTCTTTATCTCCGCTTTTTAACGCCATGTAGTGACATGCTTCTTCTGCTTCCATTCTTTTAAATATTTCGTCTCCTAATTCGGTTTGAAGTTTGTTATAGTGATGTGCCATTTCCAAATGGTGTTCACTTTTTAATTTTATATAATTTCTAAACGTTTCTTGGGCTTGTGTAATATTTGGACTTCTATATAAATAAGGAGCAAGTGTATCGTATTCAAATGCTCTCAGGTTACTTGTTCCAAAACCTGTGTCGCTTTCATTTAAAAAGAATGTGTAGTTTGATTTGTTGAGTTGAGGAAGAGTTTTTGCTGTTTTTTCTATATTTTTCTCATCCCCAAGTTTTACTCTTTGAAGGTATTCAAAATCGAGTAATCCTGCATCGTTTTCTGTGATTTTAATATTTGGAGGCCGCATATCGGCTTGCAGGAACTGAGTTTTGCCAAAACCTTTATCAAGTCGGTTAAGAGTTTCGACAATCGCTTCAAGGTTCTTTTCGTTGAATGGTGCTTCTATCGGGTGTGGATTTTCTCCAGCAACTTTTGATGAAACAAGGATAGGCAATTTATCTTTTTCAAATGCGAAAAGTCCTTTTTGTGTGTTGTGGAGGTAATTTTCGTTTCCCGATTTAGTAATTAAATGGCTCAAACTTGCCAAGTTATCCATTTCAGAAAATAAAGTTTTCTTTGCAAGTTTTTTTAGAATTTTGTCGAAAATTTTTATTACATTTTCGCCATATTCATAAGCGGTTCCGGATGTTCCTTCGCCAATTTTGATTTTGGAGTTCAATTCAAGAATATCTTGAACTTCTTCAAGTTTCGGGGTTCTTATAATTGGGTGGACTGGTAGTCCTCCGATGTTTGTTGTTTTAAAATTTTTAATCGAGTTTGTAACTATTTGGCATTTCATATTCTTATGAATGATCGTGATAAAAATATTTTGCTAGTTAGGGGCAATTACCAGAAGACATTCATTTTGTTGGCAAAGATTTTGTTTCCGACTTAATAGAGAAATATGATGGTGGTTTTCATTGCCTTTTTGCAGAAATACCGCAAAATAATAGACATTAGCTATTTTTTTTGCTTCATTTTTATCACCAAATAAATCTGTTCACCGAGCGTATTCATAGCTTTTTGAGTATTTTGGTATTTTTCTGAGTTATATTCGTCTTTTTCTTCCTTTTTAAGTTGTTTATTGACTTTATGACTATTTTTTTGCTCAATTATTTTTTCTTGTTCTGATTTTGTTATAGTCAAAAATTTACTTGACGGAGCAGTTAATGTTTTAACTTCTCGCATTTCAATATCACGCAATTTCGACATATCGGTAGCCTTGCTACCGGAAGATTTTATGCCATATTCTTTCAATCGTCTTTGAATACGTTCCCACTCTGCATCAATTCCGCTTCCGGAACATACATGGTATGACGAAAAACTTGTTACTCCATTTATTGCCATAAGATACACCCTAAGTCTTTTACTATTTTATTTATCGGTTGTTTTTTACGTGATCTTTAAAAATTTAGATAATTTCATTACGATTTATTAATTATAAATATTTTTGCTATAATTCCTTTATGAAATTTCGATTTGCTAGAGATGCCTTCAAATATCTACTACAAACATATAAAATTAAAGAAATCTACATGCCATACTATCTGTGTGATGTTATGCGACATGCTGTATTTGAAGCAAAATCTAAGCCTATATTTTATAACATTGATGATAATTTTTTCCCATTACAAAATTTCCCAAAAGATAAATTTATTTTATATCCTAACTATTTTGGGATTTGTGATAAAAATGTTGAAAAATTAATTAAAACCTACCCTAAATTAATAGTTGACAATGCACATTCCTATTATGCAAAACCTTGTGGATTTGCGAGCTTCAACTCTGCTAAAAAATTTCTTCCGGTCAAAGACGGAGCTTATTTATGGATTGGAGAGGGCGAAAACAATATTCCAAAAGACTACAAAAGACAAGAAATATTTCTTAATTACCATAAAAAATTAAAAACAACTAACCAATTAAACATAGAAATTTCATCAGACTGTATTCCGTTTTGTTACCCATATTTAGCTCCAAATATTGAAATTGCGGATGAATTAGTAGAAAAACTAACCCAACAAGGAAAAATAATTTACAGATACTGGAATACACTTCCAAAAAGTTATAACGAATACAAGTTTTATAGCAGATTAGTTCCAATTCCACTTAATTGATAATTGTTTTATTTTTTTAATTGCATTATTTTAATGTTTGCAATAGAATAAACTTGCAGTTATTCCCAGATCGTCTAGCGGCAGGACTAAAGACTCTGGATCTTTCAACGGTGGTTCGAATCCATCTCTGGGAAATTTTTTAGATACCTTCAAACTTTAAAAGAGGAATGAAAGTATTCGAGCCACAAGAATTTTTCGTGTTACGAAAAACTCTTTGGTTTTACCACTAGAGGGTACCCTCATTTGCATGGCTCGTGATGCTCGCCTGCAACTGAGCTGGATCCATCTCTGGGAAATTTATTTATGGAAGTTACTATGAAAGGGATATTAAATATGGTTCTCGAAGTTAACCAGATTGCTGGTAAGTATATTAGTAAACTTGAACAAAAAAAGTTTTTAAAAGTTGTTAAATTAAATGATGCAACATCTGCAATAAAACAAGCAGTTGATGATGCTGCTAGTATTGCAAAAAAAGATATTATTGAGGCAGTAGAACCATTAAAAAATAAAATTGCACAAAAAGACGAATTTATCTCAAATCAAAAAATTACTAATCAAGTTTTACAAAACCAATATGATAAGTTGCAACAAACTAATTCTAGTTTACAAACAGAATTGGCGAAAGAAAAATATGGAACCCAAACTCTATCTGCTCAAAATGAAAAACTACAATTAGACTTAAAAAAGCAAAAAAATGAAAATAAAAGTTTGCAAACTGAATTAGATGAACAAAATATGGCAAATCAGAGTTTGCAAAATAAAAATACAAAATTAAACGCTAAAAATTCATCACTTCAAACAATGTTAGAAAAATATACAAGCATTGTAAAAGAAGCATACAAACAAGGAATAACTCCTGAAATCAGAGAACAAAAATCAGGAATTGCAAATATTTTAACAGGTTTAATCCAACATAAATCAGAGGCTACAAAACTAAAAGAAAACACTAAACTTGTTATGCCAAAAACAACTAACATAAACCCAAAAACTGTGATTACAAAACCAGAGCCGGATACTATAATTTCAGCAAAAGCTCCTCTAACAAAAGAAGAAGTTATATCTAAAATTAGAGAAGAACGAAAAAATCAAGTTCTAGATAAAAAACGCATAAATATTGCATCTTCAATAATAAAAAACTTATTTGGAGATGTTTCACCTGCCAATTTTGAAGATCTTTGGGCAAGATATAAAAATTTAAAAAGTACAGACTTTAGTAATATTTTAAATAAACATCCGGATTTATCATTTGATGTAATAAAAAGTAGTTCATATATTACTTTCTATTTTAATAACAAAAAAGACGGTATGCCATATTTAGAAGCAGGTATTGATTCATACTATAAACAACACACTTTTACAATATACGATAAAAATTATAAACGTATGATTACAACGGTAGTCCGAAATGGAGTAACAAATTATTTAGATGTTAAATTCAATAATGTTAAAATTATACCGGAAGTTCAAAAAAATAATAACGAAATAATTGATTTTACTAAAAATGTGACATCCAAACATGCTAACAAAAATGTTGCAAAATTAGATTTTAATGAAAACAAAGCATACAACACCTATAAAATGAAAAAAGAATACAAAAACAAAACATATTTTGAACTTACTTTCCCTAGAGAAGCTTTAAAGATAATACAAACAACATCACATGATATTGATGGAGTTAATCACGCCACTTATCAAAAACATAACTATGGTTTATTAACTCATCCATTAACCAAATCATTTACATATTTTGGACTAGCAAAACGACAAAATATCAAACCTTGGGATTTCAGTATGTTAAATAGTTATATCAAATAGTAGGTTGGCTTTAGCAAGCTGACAATTAAATTATAATTTTGCAACCTGATGACGTTCTAACATTACCATCAAAATTGAAATATCTGCAGGCTTTACACCTCCGATACGAGAGGCTTGAGCCAATGTTTTTGGGCGAATTTTTGATAACTTATCTTTTGTTTCTGATGAGATATGTTCAATCTTTGAATAATCAATATCATCAGGAATTTTGAATTTATCCAACTTCCCTGCTTCTTTAACCTGTTGTTCTTGTCGCTTCAAGTATCCGTCATATTTTGTCAAAATTTCAACCTGTTCTGCAACATCAAATGGAATATTTAAACTTTTGGTTTCTTCGTCAATTTCTTTTATGATGTTGTAATCAATGTCAGGGCGTTTTAACAGTTCTGCAATTTTAATACCTCTATCGATATTTTGACCAACTTTTGCAAGAACCGAATTAACTTCATCTGTCGCAGATATTTTAGCATCCTTAATTCTCAACATTTCACGTTCAATTGCTTCCTGTTTGTCGGTAAAGACTTTATATTGAGCATCATCAATCAAGCCAACTTTTTTCCCGATTGGAGTAAGTCTTGCATCGGCGTTATCTTGTCTTAACAACAAACGATATTCTGATCGAGAAGTTAGCATTCTGTAAGGATCTTGAATATCTTTTGTTACTAAATCATCAATTAATGTTCCGATATATGAAGAACTTCTTGAAAGCTCCAATAATTCAGAATTGTTCAAATAATTATAAGCATTAATTCCGGCAATTAAACCTTGTGCTGCAGCTTCTTCATATCCGCTTGTGCCGTTAATTTGACCGCCAAAGAAAAGTCCCTTAATCTTTTTGGACATTAATGAATGGGTTGTTTGTACTGCCGGAACATAATCATATTCAACCGCATAAGCAGGTTTGATAACATGAGCATTTTCAAGTCCAGGTAAAGTTCTTAACATTTTAACCTGAACATCTGCAGGCAAACTGCTTGAAAAACCTTGAATATATACTTCATAGGTTCCTAAGCCTTCCGGCTCAATAAAAATATGATGAGAAGGATTTTCGCTAAATCTGACAACTTTATCCTCAATAGATGGGCAATAACGAGGCCCAACGCCTTGAATTAATCCTCTAAACATTGGTGATTTGTCTAAATTTGCCTTGATGATGTTATGTGTTTCCTCGTTCGTTCTTGTTAAATAGCAAGGATATTGTTTTCTTACAGGTCTGTCCGGTCTAAATGAGTAGAAATGTAAGGTTTCATCCCCAGGTTGAATTGTCATTTTAGAATAATCAATTGTGCGTTTATCAACTCTCGGAGGAGTACCGGTTTTCAATTTTTTGATGTTTATTCCATGTTTCACAAGAGATTCCGACAATCCGTAAGCCGCTTTTTCTCCCATTCTGCCGGCACTATATGAGCGAAGTCCGACAAAAATTCTACCGTTTAAAGAAGTTCCAGTTGTTAAAACAACAGCTCCTGCAGAATATTCAATTCCAAATTCGTCAACTGCGCCGACAACTCTGTCATTTTCAACCAACAAATCAGTTATACACGCTTGTCTAAGATAAATATTTTCATTATTCTCAATAATATTGCGCATATAATCCATATACTGACGTTTATCAGATTGCGCTCGCAAAGCCCTAACCGCAGGTCCTTTAGACGAATTTAGCATCTTCATCTGAATGTAAGTCGCATCAGCAGCTTCACCCATAACGCCACCAAGAGCATCAATTTCTCTAACTAAAGTTGATTTTGCAGGGCCACCAACTGCAGGGTTACAAGGCATAAGAGCAATATGTTCAACATTCAATGTGGATAGTAAAACTTTTGCACCTAATTTGGCGCAAGAGATAGCAGCTTCACAACCTGCATGTCCTGCTCCAACAACTATAATATCATATTTATTATTGAGGTAATTCATACAAAAATTATATTACACAAAAGGTTATAAGTAAACAGGCAACTAAATTTTACTTGCCGACTTGGTTTCTACCATTGTTTTTGGCGTTATATAATTTCTTATCTGCTGCTTCTATAATTTTAGGTGCAGTATCACCATCAAATGGGAATGTTGAAACCCCCAAACTTATAGTTACATGTGTTTCGTTATTTCCGGTCAATTTAAACGTTTTTTCTGCAACTCTGTTACAAATTTTTTGAGCAGTCGCAAAAGCTTCGTCTTTAGTTGTATTTGGGAGAATTATACTCATTTCTTCTCCGCCATATCTGCAAACAATATCAGTCGCTCTGACATTTTTCTTTAATGTTTGCGCAACCTGTCTTAACACTGCATCACCTGATTGATGTCCGAATGTATCATTAAATTTTTTAAAGAAATCAATATCAATAATAATTAATGAAAAATTGTTGCTATAACGTTTTGATTGTTCAACCTGCATTCTGATTTGTTCTTGAAAATATCTGTGGTTATAAAGCTCTGTCAATCCATCTGTTGTCGCAAGCATATACTGTTGTTCAAAATCCCTTGACTTAATCAAATATTTCACAATATAGGCAAGGGTAAATGCGACAATAGAAAATATTAAAGGATAAATTAATTCTAACCACAAGTTCTCAAATCGCATTGCATAATACGCAATCAAAATATAAACAAAATAAGTCGACAATGACATCATTGATGCCGCAAATGCTGAATTTACTCTAGTAACAACTGAGGCAATCAACAACGCTAATAGCAAGCTTAATACAATTGTGTAACCTCTATCAACTTTCTTGATAAAATTGTTATCTAAAATATTATTTACATATGTTGCTTGAACTTCAACTCCCGGATAAATTTTGCCTGTTGGAACTGTTTTAATGTCAAAAAGACTTGCGGCAGTTGTTCCAAAATACACAATTTTGTTTGAAAAATCATAATCTAATTCTGTTTTTTCGCCATTAACCGCTTTTATCAACTGGTACATCGGGATATAAGTATATGTTCCGGCTGGACCATACCAGTTAAGGATTGCACTCCCGTCTTTGTCTAAATAAATTCTTCTATCTCCAATATGCAAATCAGAATGTTTATCAATCGTAAATGTTTGCTGGGTTTCCCCAAGATAATTTAAACCAACTTTTAATGCTAGTTGCGGATAGAATTTATCTTTATATTTCACAACTAAAGGCATTTTTCTTAAAATACCATCATCTGAGCGAGAAACATTGATTATTCCGATATTTGAAGTTGCATCAATTATACCTTGTAAAATTTTTCTACAATTTGAAAAAGTCAGTTGACTAAAATCGATTTTTGAATTGTTTTGAATATTCAAAGATAATTTATCCGGAAGTTCCGGTGGTATTCTCAAATCTTCTGATTGGTTGTCAAAATTCATTGAGGTGAAAATATTGTTGTATTTTTGAAAAGAATTAATCAACATTTCATCTGCGCCATTTGAACTCTTAATAGATTTTACAAACATCAAGTCAAAAACAATTGAACGGGGACTTTGTTGTTCTAAATAGTTAATAACTTTGGCATAAGTATCCCTTGGGAGTGGCCATTCTCCGTAATTATCCAAAATATATTCATAGGTTGCATCGTCTATTGCCACAATAACAATATCTTCACTTGGCTTTTTAGCACCTTCATTAATCAAAATACTCTGGCGCAAATCAAAAGTCCTATTTTCAACAGTATCAACAAAAGATGCTAAGTTAGCATTTTTCAATATGATAAACGCAAACAATGCGAAAAAAAATAAACCTATTGCGTATGAAATTTTCTTAAACATATTCCTCAATCTTATTTAAACTGGTTATATATCTAAGTATAATCAAATGCAAAATATTTGGCAAGAAAATAAATTAACTTTACTGATGAGAGGTTAAAGTTTTAACAATTTCTGAATTGCTGATGTTTTTTAGGATAAACTGTTTTTCTAAAATAAAATTATTAACTTTCAAAATTTCTGTAGAATAAGATAATTCTTCTGGGTTTTGCAAATATCTAAGTAAGCATTGTTCGTGCAAATTCATTCTCTCAATCACCTATAACATTTTTAACGGATAACTTTTATATTATGCAATCATTAAGAAATTTTAACATCAGACATTTGCATGAGATTTATGAATACTTGCACTTTTTTATTTCTGTAGTATTATTGTATTAGTCGAATTATAAAAATCAAGTTTGGAATCTTGAGAAAAGAAAGAGGTAAACAAATGAAAAACGGAATTCATCCTGATTATAAGAAAACAGTTATCAAATGTGTATGCGGTAACGAAATCGAAACAGGTTCTATCAACGATAACATTACAGTTGAAATTTGCAACAACTGTCACCCATTCTACACAGGACAACAAAAAATTCTTGACTCTGAAGGTCGTGTAGAAAGATTTAACAAACGTTACGGTAAAAAAGCGTAGTCGTAATCGTCAGTAGAATTTTGAAAAATTTTTAATGACGATAAAATGTTAGAAAAAATTTACAATTATGCCACTCTTACTATAAGGGTGGTATAATTTTGTGTAAGGATTAAGAGAAATTTTAAATAGAGGAAGGGGTACATGGAAAATAATAACAAACCGGTTGTAAATTTAATTTCAAGACCGGACAATATGTTAAAAGTTGTCTATACAGCTTGTAGAACCTGCTATAGCGCAGATTATCCGATTAATATATACGAAAGTACTGATGATGAAGAAAAAATGTTAAAATTAATTGAAAAAGTAATCTCATCAGGGCATTATTCGACAATTGAACATATCCAAGTAAGTTTTGCGATTTCAAATGTTTCAAGAGCTTGTACCCACCAACTTGTTAGACACAGACACATGTCTTTTTCTCAAAAATCTCAAAGATATGTTAAGGAAAAAGGTCAATTTGACTACATTATTCCTCCAACTATCGAAAAAAATCCTGAATTAAAAGAAAAATATATTCAGTTTATGGGGAAAATTTCTGAGCAGTATCAAGAATTTGTAGAAGCTGGAATTCCGGCAGAAGATGCAAGATTTGTTCTTCCGAATGCTGCTGCAAGTTCTCTTGTTGCAAGTTTAAATTTGAGAGAAATGATACATCTTGCAAACTTGAGATTATGTACTCGTGCGCAATATGAAATCAGAACAATGGTAAAAATGATGTGCGACGAGTTAATCAAAGTTGAACCTTGGTTGAAACCATATCTTGTTCCGAAATGTGAAAGATTAGGTTTTTGTGATGAGGCAAAAGGTTGTGGTCGCAAACCTAAAATGGAGGGGATTTAGAATAGTGTAGTTGTGATAGTGAAAAGCTATGAAACGATTTTAGCGTAACTAACTTTTCATTACTCAATATTCATTACTCACTAAACGTTATGTTTATTTTCAACCCGATAATAATATCCGTAATACTACTTTGTATTCTCTGCCTATGCAGAGTTAACGTGCTTTTGGCGTTAATTGTAAGTGCAATTGTAGCCGGAAAAGTTGCTGGTATGCACGCAGGACAAATTATGGATGTTTTTATTAATGGGATGGGGCAAAATAGCGAAACTGCATTAAGCTACATTTTACTTGGAACATTCGCAGCAGCTATGGCTCATACCGGATTAGCAGATGTTTTGGCAAAAAGAATTACATTACTAATCAAAAACAACAAATTCATATTACTTTTGATTTTAACCCTTCTTGCTTGTGCATCGCAAAACTTAATTCCTGTGCATATTGCGTTTATTCCGGTAATAATTCCGCCATTAATCCATCTGATGAATAAGCTTAAACTGGATAGAAGGGCAGTTGCTTGCGCATTAGCATTTGGTTTGGTAACACCATATATCGTATTTCCTGCTGGATTTGGGTTAATATTCCAAAGATTGCTTGCTGACAATATGACAATAAACGGCATGCCGGTAACTGTTAATGATGTATGGAAATCTGTTTGGATACTTGGTGTGGGATTGTTTTGCGGATTGTTATGGGCAATATTTATTTCATATAGAAAACCTAGAGAATATCAAGATGTTCCTTTCCGAGAAGAAAGAAGAAGGTCATTAAGATTTACAGGGAGTCATTACATAACTCTTTTTGCTGCGATTGCAACATTAGGGGTTCAATTATGGACAAAATCTTTGCCGTTAGGAGCTTTAATCGGTTTAACAATAATTTTTGGGACAAGAGCAATTAACCCAGAAAAAATGGATATTTTAATCAATGAGGGAATTGGCTTGATGGGATATGTTGCTTTTGTCATGCTTGTTGCTGCCGGATTTGCAGGTGTATTACAATCGACAGGTTCTATTGATAGTTTGGTGACAGGATTAATTCCATTTATGATGGGTTCAAAACTTGTTGCGGCATTTTTAATGCTAGTGGTTGGATTGTTCATAACAATCGGAATTGGAACATCTTTTGGTACAATCCCAATTTTAGCAGTACTATTTGTTCCGATATTCGTGCATTTGGGATTTAATCCGCTAGAAGCAATTGCAGTATTTGCAGCAGCTGCAGCATTAGGAGATGCAGGTTCACCGGCATCAGGAACTACATTAGGTCCAACACAAGGATTAAACGCTGACGGTCAACACGAACACATCAAGGATACTTGTATCCCGACATTTTTGCATTACAACATCCCACTAATATTATTTGCACTTTTAGCAGTGTTGTTATTCTAAGTTGACAAAAACATAGGGTAATATGATATAATTGAATATCAACGTCTTTAAATTACAAAATTCTTCAAATTGTTCCTTGAAAGGAATAATTATGAAAAAGAATTACAATACCAGCTTCGAAATAAACAAATATATATCAACAACAGGACTATTTTCCAAAATAGAATTAACTCCTGCTGCAAAATTAACATTACGTGCTATAGCAGATTACTGGAATTACAACAAGGGAATAGCTTTTCCAACTCATTCAACACTTGCACGTAATACCGGCTTGACTGAATTTTCAATCAGAAAAGCTGTAAATGAATTATGCGACAAAAAACTAATTACTAAAACTAAAAAAAATAAAAGATTTTACTACAAATTTACCGCAACATTATTTCGGTTAATGGACATCGAACCGAAAGAACCTTGCGGTAATACCGAAAGAAAATTGCGGTATATACCGCAAGAAAGTTGCGCTAATAATATAATAAAAGAGAATAAAAATACCTCTTTCTTAAATTCTTTTTATGAAGAAGAATGCACAGAAACTGACAAGGACAAAATTCTCTTTGAAAAGCTCAAAGACAATCCGGCATTTGCGAGTATAATCAAAGGTATTAAATCAAGAATGGAGGCTTCTACAACCTAAAAAACGTATTGCTTTCATTGAGATTGCAATGTTCCATTTCTCACTGTTTGCAATTACGCATAAATAAAGATCGCGCAACAAGTGCGCGATGACATGTTCTTTTAACATTCTACTAGTATTTGTAATCGCAGATTTATTCCGCAATTTTTAATCAAGATTAATAAATTTTGATTAAAAACTATTCCACTGTAACTGATTTTGCAAGATTTCTAGGTTGATCTACGTCTTTTCCTAAAAATTCTGCAATATAGTAAGCTATCAACTGCAAAGGTATCATTGCAATAATTGGAGAGAACAACTCTTGAACATCAGGAACTCTAATTATATTTTCAAACAAATCGTTCAATTTTTCGTCCTTCGAGTTTGTCAACGCAATCATTCGAGCGTTTCGAGCTTTTGCTTCTTCACTGTTAGAAAGAAGTTTCTCATAAACAGAACCGTTCATCAAAATAGAAAGCACCGGCATAGTTTCATCTAACATTGCAATTGGACCATGCTTAAGTTCGCCGGCAGGATAACCTGTTGCATTAATATAACTGATTTCTTTTAGTTTTAATGCGCCTTCTAATGCTGTCGGATAATTTATTCCTCTCGCAATATAGATAAAATCTTTTGTATTTGCATAAACTTTTGCAACTTTTTGAATATCTTCTTTGTGTGCCAAAATTTGTTCAATTTTTTGTGGAAGAACCATCAATTCCGCTTTTAAAGATGTTAAAGTTGAATTGTCAACACTTTCTTTGATTTCAGCCATATAAAGTGATAATAGATAAAACGCCATCAACTGGGCGATATAAGATTTTGTAGCAGCTACAGAAACCTCAATCCCAGCATTAACGGGAATTAAGCTATCTGCTTCTCTTGCCATTGCACTATCAGGTCTGTTTGTGATAATCAAAATATGAGAACCTTTTGCCTTTGCCTGTTTAATTGCCGTCAAAGTATCAGCAGTTTCTCCTGATTGAGAAACTCCAATAACTAGTGTATGTTCATCTGTAACTGTTTTTCTGTAAATATATTCACTTGAAGCTTCTACATCAACTGCAATACCACAGAAGTTTTCAATCAAATACTTACCAATCATTGCGGCGTGTAATGATGTTCCGCAAGCTATGATTTGTATTCTATTCAAATTCTTTAATGTATCTTTATTTAATTTAACTTCGTTTAAAACGATGTTTTCATCTGGAGCATGAAGTCTGCCAACCAAAATATTTCTAATTACATCAGGTTGTTCATGGATTTCTTTAAGCATAAAGTGTTTATACCCCATTTTGCTCAATGCAACAGGTTCCCAAGGAAGAACTTCGACTTTTGCTTTAACAGAATTTCCTTCTACATCAATAATTTCCATGCTATCAGGTGTTAATGTTGCTATTTGATTGTCCTCTAAATAAACCGCTTTGTTAGTATGTTTGATAATTGCAGGAACATCAGATGCCGCAAAATATTCTCCTTGTCCAACACCAACTAACAAAGGCGCATTACGTTTTGTAATAACAAGAGTGTTTTTGCAGTCATTGTGCATAACACAAAGAGCATAAGCGCCTTCGATTTCTTTAGATGCTAACCTTACTGCCTCAGTTAAATCCTTACATACAGAATATTTTCTTGCAACGAGGTGCGCTACTGTTTCTGTATCGGTTTGAGATTTGAATACACAACCTTCTGCTTCCAATTTTTGTCTTAATTCTTTATAGTTTTCAATAATTCCGTTATGAACTACGACCAATCTTCCACAATTACAAGTATGAGGATGAGCGTTCAATAATGTTGGCGCACCGTGAGTAGCCCATCTTATATGGCCAATCCCCATTGTTGATGTATTAAATTCTTTTTCATGTCCTCTCAATTTATCACGTAGATTTTGCAATTTGCCAATTGCTTTATAAACCTTGATATCTTCTGGACACATAACAGCTATACCGGAAGAATCATACCCCCTGTATTCCAATTGTTCCAATCCATCCATTAATATATCTACAACAGGTTTGTTACCTACATATCCAACTATTCCGCACATAATTTCGCTCTCCAATAATCTGTAACTATCTCACATTATAGCATTGAAATATCTAAATTAAAATATCCTTACAAAAGTTTTACATCTTTGTTGCCAAATTTTAAAAGATAGTATAAAATAAAACATACGAATTATGTGGGGAAAATTATAATGAAAAAGACTATAGTAATTTTAGGAGCTTTATTAATTGGTTCATGCGCAATGGCAGAAGATGTTTTACTCATCAAAAACATTACTCTTAATAACTTTTGGGATAAGAAAGGTTTGAGTGAAGAAAAAGTTTTGAATGTTGGAAACAAAATTCTTGTAGATAATAAAATACCTCGTCGTATTCCAATTTTTGTAATAAACGATAGCAAAGTTTTAAACGCGACATCAAATGCTTATGATAAAAAGGTTTCTATATATACACCAATGTTTTTGTATATAGACAATGATGATGAATTAGCATTTATTTTGTCACACGAAATTGCGCATTCAGTAGAAGCTTATGGTGGCATGATGAAATATATATCTATGACATCTAATGCCAAAAAATATGAATTAAAAGCTGATTTAAACGGAATTGACTATATGGTTAAAGCCGGATATGACCCTATTGCGGCTATTACAATAATGAACAAAATAGCAGGTGAACCGGTTTGGGATTGGGGATTTATGTCTACACATCCAAAAGGTTCTAAAAGATTAATTGCGATGTACAAGTATATTTACGTAAAATATCCGCAATACTTAAATTCACCACTTACCAAGACAAATTCTTATAAAAACTTTGAATACGCTATGAATAAAGAAATCAAAGAATTTCAGCTAAAACAAAGAAAACGCCAACAAAAACAAGAGGGAGCGTTATAATGCTAAAAAACATATTTTTAACATTTTGCTTGATTATATGTGGCTCAATGGTTTTTGCTGAAAATATTCCAATTACTATAACTCCCGCAGTAAAAATATCAACTTGCTACGACGAAACGGAAGTTGGCGACAAGATTAAATTTATAATAACAAAAGATGTTTACAAGCATGGGAATTTGTACATAAAAAAAGATACGCCTATTTATGGATTGGTAGATTTTGTCAGTGACAATGGTTGGTATTATGACAATGCACAAATAGATTTTAAAGAATTTAGGACCAAAACCGTTGATGGTAAATTAATAACAATAACTTCTCCATTATCAATAAACGGCTTTGATATTTTGAAGTACAAGAATAAACGTATTGCACAATATATCGGTTACTGTGGAATACTATTCAGAGGAAAAGAAGTAGAAATCATCCCACCTCAAGACAAAATTGAATTTGAGATTTATGCAGAAGATTAAGTTTATGCAAGTATCAAAAAATATTTATGCAAAAAAAAGTTGCCTTAGAGAGGCAACATTAAATAAACACGAGGATATTAAGAGAGAGAGTATAAAATAAAATCTTTTTCCTTTAATCTCATTCAAAACCTTTGATGAACTTGATTAATTTTTAATATCCAATTATTTGTTTTTCCAATCAGTAACTTTTGATTTCCCTTACTCTTATATAAAGTATTTTTGTTTTGAAGAATTGACTTTTTTGTTTCAATTATTAAGTTTTCGTTACATAAAACTTTTTATTGTCACAAATTATAAAATATGCTACAATTTTCTATATAACCAGAAAGGATAATTATGTCTGAAAACCACACAAATACTAAGTTTAATATTATATCATTCCTAAAAAAGGCTGTTGCTGTAGGTGCTTCTGACGTGCATTTACAAGTAGATGAGCATCCGGCAATTAGGATTGACGGAAAAATTACCAAAGTTGACATGCCTGTATTAACAGAAGATGATATCTCAATTGCTTATGATATCTTGCTCCCTACTCACTTTAAAGGAAAAGTTAACTCAGTATTTGATTTGGATTTTGCGTATGAAATTCACGGAGTTTCTCGTTTCAGGGTAAACTTGAGCCGTCAACTAGGTAAAAGTGCGCTTGTTATCAGGACAATTCCTTATTGTATAAGACGTGTTGCGGAATTAATGTTGCCGGAATCAATTGAACAATTTGCTACTCTTAATAATGGTTTGGTATTGATTACAGGACCTACCGGTTCCGGTAAATCAACAACAATCGCATCTTTGATTGATTATATTAATATTAACTATCCAAAACACATTATTACAATTGAAGATCCGGTTGAATTTATCTTTACGAACAAAAAATCACTTGTTTCTCAAAGACAGGTTTTAATTGATACACCATCTTTCCCTGATGGTATTAAATATGCCTTAAGACAAGACCCTGACGTTATATTTATCGGTGAAATAAGAGATAAGGATACTGTAACTGCTGCGCTTAAAGCTGCAGAAACAGGTCACTTGGTATTTGCAACTATTCACACGAACGATGCAATCCAAACAGTTAACAGAATTGTTAACATGTATGAACCGTCTGATAGAGAATTTGTTAGAGGACAGTTGGCTTCCATTTTAAGAGGAACTGTTTCTCAAAAACTTATCCCAATTTCTAATGGAACAGGTAGAAGACCGGCATGTGAAGTTTTGGTTGTAACACCAACGGTTAAAGACTTTATTGAAAAAGACAAATTAGAAGAAATCTATGAACTTGTTAAGAAAGGTTCGTTCAATAATATGATTACAATGAATACATCATTGTACAGATTGTATGAACAGGATTTGATTACGGAAGATGATGCAATGTCTTACTCTGACAACAAAAACGAATTACAACAAATGTTCAGAGGAGTATTTCACGGCACATTCGGCCCTTCTGGCAAATAGATTTATTCTATATTTTGGGAGAAATCAATTAAAAAGCACAAATTTGTGTAAAAAATTAGCGTAAGAGATAGTTGAATGAACAATTTTGTAACAGATGCAATTAATTTGAAAGCTTACAATTTGAGTGAAGCAGACAAAATTATTGTCATGTATTCAAAAGACAAGGGCTTAATCAGAGGCGTTGCAAAAGGTGTAAAAAAGCCAAAGAGTAAATTGGGAGCAAGAATGGATTTGCTTGTAGCCAATAAACTTATGTTGTATAAAGGTAAAAACCTTGATAGAATTTGTCAGGCAGAAGCTCTAAATACATTTCATAAAACTCGCCAAAATATGGATAAAATCTTTTATTCTATGTATATAACTGAAGTTGTTAACAATTTTGGAGTTGAAGACGATCCGTGTTCTAAAGAGATTTATGAGCTTTTGTATAAGGTTTTGGATAAGATTTCTAATGCAGAAAATTCTATAGAAATTATGATTTCTGTTATAAAATTTCAATTAAAAATGATGCAGATTTCGGGTTTAGGAGTGGAGTTAGATAATTGTCTTTGCTGTGGTGAGCCAATTAAAGATGAAAACATGTATTTTTCTTCTCAAATGGGTGGAATTTTATGTACTAATTGCAATGAAAAATATCATTTACATAATATTATGCACCATAAGTTGAGAGATTTTCTAAATTCTTGTCTTGATAACGATTTTGACTTCGTTTCGGAATACGACCGAAAAGCTAATGATAAGGTGTGCAGTGTTTGCTTTGAACTTTTGAAAGAATATATAAATGTACATTCTTCTAAAAAATTCAATTCAACGGATATTTTGCAGGAAATTAAGTAGGGAGGAAATTTATGTTTAAAAACTTATTTGATTTGTCTGTAAAACGTACAGGGTTTGAAATTTTTGGGTTTTACATTGTTTATTCAATATTTGGAGCAATTGTTGCAGGGATAATTTGTGGTTTTTTAATTGCGACTGTTCACCCGGAAATCAAGACAGTCCAGGAGGCAACTCGTCTGGCTGTAAAATATGCACCGGTTTTGGCAATGGCTTATGGTTTGATTATTTCATTAGCGATTGTGAAAGCAAAGAATATTTTTAACTCTTTTAATGCAGTTTTGTTGATGATTATATCTGTTCCTTTGTTGTTCTTTTTTGGATTATCTTTAGGTTTTATACCTGTGGCATTTTTGACCGGAATTGATGCAAAAAATTAATTAATAATTAATTTCAATGACTTTTCCAAAAACCACGTTAAAATATAATTATAGATATTTTGAAAAAAGGAGTTGAGGTTTTATGCCTGATTTTGAAAAGTTTACGAATTATTCTCAAGAGTTGCTAAACTCTGCCGGAGCAGTAATGCAAAGCCATAAAAACTCTGAATTACAACCGGCGCACATTATGCTTGCGATGATAAAAGGCGAAGGTATTATTAGAGATTATTTAACAGAATTAAAACTGTTAAATCAAAATTTCATCAATAAGATTTCACAAATGGTAAATTCTTATCCGACAATTTCTGGTCCTCCGTCTGGTCAAGTTTATTTGTCAAATGAAACATATAGACTACTTGATTTGGCGGCAGTGCAAGCTCAAGAATTGAAAGATGAATTTGTTAGTGTTGAGGATATTTTACTTGCAATGACAAAGCTTGATGGTAGTGAAATCCAGTCTGTATTAAAGACTTATGGAGTAGATGCTAACAAAGTTTTAAATGTAATGAAGAAAATTAGAGGTAATAAAAAAGTGGATAATAAAAATGCAGAAGAAAATATGAAAGCTTTGGAAAAATTTTCAACTGACTTAACCGCTCTAGCAAGAAAAGGAAAATTAGACCCCGTAATTGGTAGAGATGAAGAAGTTAGACGAATAATCCAAGTTTTGAACAGGAGAACTAAAAACAACCCTGTTTTAATAGGTGAACCAGGTGTTGGTAAAACAGCTATAGTAGAAGGTTTGGCTCAACGTATAGTTAGAGGTGATGTTCCTGAAAGTTTGAAAGATGTAAAGCTTGTTTCACTTGATATGGGAGCTTTGGTAGCTGGTGCCAAATTTAGAGGTGAATTTGAAGAACGTTTAAAGGCAGTATTGAAAGAAGTCGAAGATTCTAACGGTGAAATCGTTATGTTTATTGATGAATTGCATACTGTAGTTGGAGCCGGTGCTACAGAAGGCTCTATGGATGCAGGTAATTTGTTGAAACCGATGCTTGCTCGTGGCGTTTTGAGAACAATCGGAGCAACAACAGTAAATGAATATCGTAAATATATTGAAAAAGATCCTGCCTTAGAAAGACGTTTTCAACCAGTTTTAGTTGGAGAACCGTCAGTTGAGGATACAATTTCTATCTTGCGTGGCTTGAAAGAAAAATATGAAGTTCATCATGGGATAAGAATTTTGGATAGTGCGCTTATTGCTGCCGCAAAACTTTCTGATAGATATATTACAGATAGATTTTTACCGGATAAAGCAATAGATTTGATTGATGAAGCTGCTTCTTCATTGAGAATTGAAATTGATTCTATGCCGGAAGAAATTGATAAAATGATGCGTCAAAAAATCCAATTCGAGATTGAACGAGAAGCCTTGAAGAAAGAAGATGACGACGATGCCAAAGCAAAAGTTGAGGATTTGACAAAACAAATCAATGAACTAGAAGGCAAAATCGGTAAACTTAAAGCTCAATGGGAGCAAGAAAAAGCTTCTATTACAGGCGAAGCCGGTATTAAAGAAGAAATTGAACATGTAAAAACTCAAATTGATGAAGCAGAACGCAATACTGATTTGCAAACCGCTGCAGAATTGAAATATGGCAAACTTCTTGAACTTGAAAAGCAATTAAAAGCCGTTCAAAACAAAGAAAAGACCGACAACAAACTTCTTAAAGAAGAAGTTACAGATGATGATATTGCCAATGTTGTTAGTAAATGGACAGGTATTCCAGTAACAAAACTTGTTGAAAGTGAAAAACAAAAATTGTTGAATATGGAAGATATACTTCACAAACGATTAGTAGGTCAGGAAGAAGCAGTTGATACGGTAGCGGATGCTATTCGTAGGGCAAGATCAGGATTAAAAGATCCAAAACGCCCTATCGGTACTTTCTTGTTCTTAGGACCAACAGGTGTAGGTAAAACAGAACTTGCCAAATCATTAGCAGAATTTATGTTTAATGATGAGGATGCTTTGATCCGTATTGATATGTCAGAATATATGGAAAAACATAACGTTTCAAGATTGGTTGGAGCGCCTCCGGGATACGTCGGTTATGATGAAGGTGGTCAATTGACAGAGGCAGTTCGTCGTAAACCTTATTCAGTTGTTCTTTTCGATGAAATTGAAAAGGCTCATCCGGATGTATTCAACATTATGTTGCAAATCTTTGATGATGGTAGATTAACTGATAGCAAAGGCAGAACAGTTGATTTCAAAAACACTTTAATAATAATGACTTCAAATATAGGAAGTGATATTATTCTTGAAAACACACTTAACTCTTTGGGAAATCCTCAATCATTTGATGATACTAAAGAAAAAGTTATGGAAGTTTTGAGAAGTCGTTTCAAACCGGAATTTCTAAACAGAATTGATGAAACAATCTTCTTTAGAGCCTTGAATATGCAAGATTTAACAAAAATTGTCGATATTCAAATGGATTATTTGAGAAAATTGTTAAAAGATCAAGAAATTGATTTTGAAATCACTCCTGAAGCAAAAGAATTTCTTGCAACACGTGGCTTTAACCCTGTATATGGTGCAAGACCATTAAAACGTGTAATTCGCCAATTGATAGAAAACCCATTATCTAAACAGATATTGGCACAAAAATTCTTACGAGGCGATAAAGTCATAATAGATGTAGATAACGACGAAATCGTATTTAGAAAATAATTAAATTTAATTAAGAAAAGTTGTGGCGGGATTGATGTCCCGCCCTACTATTTATAACATACTTTGACTTTAATACTTATGCAACATTGCCACTTCTTCTACATATTTAACGGCATAAACTGCCGCAATTGCTCCATCTGAAGCTGCAGTTATAACTTGTCTTAATGGGGTATTACGAACATCTCCAACTGCAAAAACACCATCAACAGAAGTTGCCATTGTTGCATCAGTCCTGATAAAGCCATTTCTATCCTGCTCTAATTGTCCGCTAAAATCCGTCACATTTGGAACAATTCCGATATAAGGAAACACTCCATCAGTTACCAGAATTGTTTCGGTTTCAGTCTTAACATTTTTCAAAACAATTGAATTAACGGTGTTTTCTCCTCTAATTTCTTGTACAACACTATCCCAAACAAATTCTATTTTATTATTTTCGAAAGCTCGTTTTTGTATTATCTTGTCAGCCCTTAACTCATCTCTCCTATGTATAACGTAAACTTTTGAGGCAAATTTTGTCAAGTACATGGCTTCTTCAATCGCAGAATTTCCACCACCTACAACTGCGACAATTTTATCTTTGTAAAAAGCTCCATCACAAACGGCACAATAACTTACACCTCTACCAATAAATTCTTTTTCTCCATTAACCCCCAGTTTCATTGGTTGTGCGCCTGTCGCAATAATAATAGTTTTGGCAGAAAATTCAAATTCTTTTGTATAAATCTTTTTTGCCAACAAATCAATTTTTTCAATTTCCTGCATAGGAAATTTCTTAACTCCAAATTGGTCAGCATGTTCTTCAAATTTTTCCATCAAATCGTACCCACCAATTACCTGAAATCCGGGGTAATTTTCTAATTCCAAATAATTTGAAGGTTGTCCTCCGAACATGTTTTTGTCAATAATTGCAGTAGATACCGCACCCCTTGCAGCATAAATAGCAGCAGAAAGACCGGCTGGTCCTCCACCCAAAATAATCGTATCAAAACTTAAATTTCCCATAACCTAATTCCCTGTAATGCTTGTACCTGAAATCTTTTCTCCAGCAAGAAGATAAATTGCAGTATCTTTTTTAATCAACGAATTATCTCTGATCGAAAAAGTTTCAAGCGTAATATAATTCACACCCGTAAACTTATCTCCGTTGAGTTTTAAATCCACTGTATCGGTAAGTTTTTTGTTTCCATCATAATCCCCTGTTTTTGTAAATCTTATTAAATTTCCGTCTACATAATCCAGTTTTACAGTGGCATTAGCTCCTGAAAACGGGTTTTCTAAATAAATGACGTTACCGGTGCGAGATAAGTTCCAAAAATCTACTGCTTGAGGTTTAAAATATGCAGAACCAGATTGCTTATCAAGCTTTGCGACAACTCTCCAACTTCCATAAAAAGAATTTGGAATACTATCAACAGTTGAAATACCTGCTTTTAAGGTTTCTGCCAAAACAGGAAGTCCGATAAACAAAATTAACATAACAAATATTTTTTTCAACATATTTATCATTTAATTATTTTACAACAATTTTCAATATTTTGCACATATAAAACAAAAATAGCCAAATTATACTATATCATAGCCATTTTGGCTTGCAATGATTGCGCAGATTCTTCATAACCCGCTCTACCCATCAAGGCGTATGTATAATTTTTAGCCTGCTCAACACCCGGTTGGTTAAATGTATTGATATTGTACAATTCTCCTGCAATGGCAGTTTGAACCTCCAACATATAAAGCAATTGAGCAACATTATAACCATCAACTTTATCCAAAGTAATTGTTACATTTGGCCTGTTGTAATCAGTTAAAGCAACTTTTGTTGAATCAGCTTCTGCGTTCATCAACTGATTAATTGTTTTTCCTCCTAAATACCCAATACCGGTGTATTCAAAGATATTAGGAATTTCTAAATTATTGTCAAATTCTCCAACTCTAATAAAGTTGATAACTTTGTCATTTGGTCCTTCGTTGTACAATTGAATTTGTGAGTGTTGATCCGTTGCACCTAGTGCCTTAATAGGTGTTGGACCAATATGAACATCATTCCCGTCTTTATCTTTATTTTTGCCCAAAGATTCTGCCCATAATTGAACATACCAATCAGAAACATATTTCAAACGACTTGAATAAGGCATCATTACAGACAAATTCTTACCTTTTTGCGTATCCATCAAATAATGAATCAGAGCATTTTGAGCTGCGATATTTTCATTGATATCAGTGTTTTTCAAAGCTAAATCCATATCCTTGATACCATTCATAATTTCATCAATATCAATTCCGACAAGCGCAAGCGGAACTAAGCCGACTGCTGAGAACACAGAAAATCTCCCGCCAACATCATCTGGAACAACAAAAGTTTTATATCCTTCTTGTTCTGCAATTTGTCTTAAAATACCTGTTTTTTTATCTGTTGTCGCAACTAAATTATATCTGTAATTTGAACCCAATTCTTGTTCAAGAATATTTTTAACAATCATAAACTGCGACATTGTTTCTGCTGTCGAACCTGATTTTGTAATAACGTTAACAAGAGTTTTTTTCAAATCTATAACTTCAAACAAACCTGTAATGGTGTCAGGGTCAATATTATCAAGAAAGAAGATACGAGGTAAACCATTTCTTTGTTCAGGAGTAAGCAAATTCCAATAAGGTTTCAACAAAGCTTCTGACAATGCCATTCCACCTAATGCAGAACCACCAATTCCCAAAACAAGAATATTATCAAAACGCCCTTGAACCATAGAGGCATATTCTTTTACGTACCAAAGAGTTTCTTCATTATAGCCTAAGTTCATCCACTGCAACCACTGACCGGGTTTGTCTTTTCTTTTGTTCAAATCAGAAATGATATGAGCAATAGCATCTTTATATTTTGCAAATTCTTCTTGAATATTTAACCCATTATCGTTCCCAATAATATTTGCGTCAGTATTACGGTAGTCTAGTCTAATCATCTTTACTCCTTAAAATACCCTATCTCTCTCTTAATTAATAAGTACACTTTATACACTTATTATATCTTGTAAAGATTTGAATACAAGGTAATACGGGAGTTTTTAATAATTGTTTACCATGAATAATTACTCTTTATTTCCCAAAAGCTGTTTTTCGTGAGAAGTGAAAAGTGAGAAGTCTGTATCAGGATGAATAAGTGAATGGTGAGTGGTGAATAGACCTTATTGGAAAAGATATTTTCTTTCATGTTTCCAATACATATAATCTTTCCTCTCGCCACTTGGGGAGACAAAGGGAACCGCAGAGCTGTGCGATGCGTGTGACCCTGTCTGCCTTGTGCTGAGGGTGCCTGAAAGGTAGGAGAGGGGTTCAAACCACAAGATACTGAAACAAGTTCAGCATGACTATAATCTGTCATTGCGCACTTGTTGCGCAATCTTTTAAGATCGCTGTGTTGATAAAATTTTGCCAACCATGCGATACTTCGGACTATTGTCCTCAATATGACAATTTTTATTTCCGAAATTGCCTAGCTACTTTTTACACCCCAACTTTAGTTTTTTGCATTCTTTTGCTTTTTTGTTTTTCTTCAAGACGTTTTTGACTATAGCCGTATGTTGCATAAATCGCTACTCCGATTAGTAACCACAATGGGAAGTATAGCGACGATGTAGTTAAAAATTTCATAGAAAATACCATCAATCCGCCACAAGTAATTATTCCCAAAATTGGGAATACAGGTGAAAACGGAACTTTAAACGGTCTATGTCTATCCGGATCTGTTTTCCTCAAAATCAGAACTGCAATACAAATTATAATAAACGATGTAAATGTTCCAAAATTACACAATTCAGCTGAAATGTTCAAATCCATAAATAAAGCACATATTATAACCACAATCCCTGAAATCCAAGTTAAAACATGCGGAGTTCTATATTTTTTATGAATTAATCTCAAAGATTTCGGCAAAAATCTATCTCTGCTCATTGCGTACAAAATTCTTGTTGTCCCCAATTGGTAAATCAATAGAACTGAAGTTAATGCACACAATGCACCAATAGAAATTAAACCTGCAAACCAATTCATTCCAATTGCACGCATAGCATGTGCTATCGGAGCTTGGATATCAATATGTCCAAGAGGTACATTTCCTGTCAAAACAAGGGCAACACACACGTACAAAATTGTACATATAATAAGCGTTCCCAAAATCGCAATCGGTAAATCTCTTTGCGGATTTTCAGTTTCTTCTGCTGTTGTCGAAATCGCATCAAATCCAATATATGCAAAAAAGATTAAAAATGCCCCCATAAATACACCTTCAAAACCGTTTGGTGCAAAAGGAACCCAGTTTTCAGGTTTTACATAAAACGCACCAACTACAATAAAAGATATAATCATGAACATATTCACGCCAACCATAATACTTGCAAATCTTGTTGACTCTTTAACTCCCTTAATCAAAAGAATAGTTAAAAGTAACACAATTACCATAGCAGGAATATTTATAGCCACAGGTATTTTGTCAAATAAATATGGCATTTGCGTATGCGGGTCTAATCCAAACTTATCACAATATGAAAGCATGTATCTATAATCTGTTCTTAACCATAATGGATAGTTAACAATAAAATCAGGCAAAATATGCTTAAAACCTTTTAAGAACTGAACAAAATATCCAGTCCAAGCACATGCAACAGTAATATTTCCAATTGCATATTCAAGCATTAAAATCCAACCAACCATCCATGCCATAAATTCACCCATTGTAGCGTACGTGTACGTATAAGCACTTCCGGCAACCGGTATCATTGCAGCAATTTCGGAATAACAAAGAGCTGAAAAAACGCATGCTACTGCAGCCAACACCATTGAAATTACAATAGCAGGGCCTGCTCCTGCACTTTCAGGTCCGCCTTGAATTGCAGAACCAATAATTGTAAAAATACCAGTGCCAACAACTGCACCAATACCTAAAACAATTAGGTCAAATACGTTCAAAGTCTTTTTCAATTCAGACTTTTTGCTTACAGCTATCAATTCATCGGGGCTTTTCTTTTTTAAAGCATTTTGTATTATAGATTTTAATTCCATTATTTCATCATTTCTTGTTTTTTTAGTTCTACTTTTTCAAGGTGTATTTTGTTTTCATTAAGTCTGTTTTTAACAAAACCATATAACAAATAAATTATTGCACCGAAACCTAACCAAACAGGGAACAACAAAGCTGAACCTGAAGGTTGCATTGATTTGTAAATCATCAATCCGCCACAACAAATTATCCCCAAAACTGGAGTAACAGGTGAAAACGGAACTTTGAATGGTCTCGGTCTTTCGGGGTCAGTTTTTCTTAAAATTAAAACTGCAACACACACAATTATGAAAGATGTAAATGTTCCGTAATTGCAAAGTTCTGCTGCAACATCAAGATTAAGAGTTAAAATACCTACAACTGCTAAAATCCCAACAGTCCAAGTCAAAAGAGCCGGTGTGTGGAATTTAGGGTGTAATTTTTGAAATCTCTGAGAAATGAAATGATCTCTGCTCATTGCATACAAAATTCTGGTTGCAGCCATTTCTAACACTAATAAAACAGATGTTAAGCCTGCCAAAGAGCCTATTGAAATCAAACCGGCAGCCCAATTCATTTTTAGCATAGACATGCAATAAGCCATTGGAGCTTTCAAAAATGCTAACGGAACAGCACTTGATGTATCTTGTAAACCTGTTAATACAAGTGCAACTGAAACGTAAACAATTGTTGTTATGATTAATGAACCGATAATACCAATCGGTAAGTCTTTTTGAGGATTTTTACATTCTTCTGCTGCCGTAGCCAAAGCATCAAAACCGATGTATGCAAAGAATATTAAAAACGCACCGGCAAAAATTCCGGCAGCACCATTCGGTGCAAATGGAACCCAGTTATCAGGTTTTACAAAGAAAGCTCCAGCAACTACAAATAAAGCAATTACTGCCAACTTAATAAAAACCATAACTCCTGCCATCTTAGTAGAATCTTTTGTCCCCTTAACCAAAATCATTGTTGTTAAAAGTACTACTATAATTGCAGGTAAATTTATACAAATTGGTATTCCAAACAAAGTTGGAATATGAATAGAAGCGTCAGCCGCAGCAATTTTTGCAGCAGAAAAGCTGTCGTTTACAAGCCAAACTGCAGGATGAGCCAACCATGCCGGTAAAACATGTTCAAATCCACTCAAAAATTGCACAAAGTGGTTCGACCAAGCACAAGCAACGGCAATAAAGCCAATCGCATATTCCAGCATCAAAACCCAGCCAACCATCCAAGCCGCAAATTCTCCCAATGTTGCAAATGTATAAGTATAAGCACCACCCGCAACAGGAATCATCGTTGCAAACTCAGAGTAACATAGTGCAGAGAATATACACGCAAAAGCAGCAATTATCATAGAAATAATAAGTGCAGGACCTGCACCTAAAGAAGAACCGTCAGCACTTCCTGCTGCAGCAATACCTACAACTGCAAATATTCCAGATCCTATAATTGCACCTACACCAAGAATTATTAAATCAAAAACTCCAAGAGTTTTTTCTAATCCTTCTGCTTTTGCTTCAGCTAACATCTCGTCAGGATTTTTAATTCTAGTAATAGTTTTCAAAAAGTTGCGAGTAAATGTCGCACGGTGAAATTTTTCAGCCATTCATTTTCCTTATGTTTAGTTGTTTACAGTATAAATTTATTATTTACAAAGAGGGAAACCCATCTCTTTTCTTTGTTCAACGTATAATCTTGCAACTGCAGATGCCATTGTTCTAACTCGGTTGATAAAGTTAATTCTTTCATCTTTACTGATTACACCTCGAGCATCCAAAAGATTGAATGTATGAGAGCATTTTAGAACATAATCATAAGCGGGCAATACAAGTTTTGCGTTAATACAATTATCTACTTCTTTTTGATATAAATCAAATGCCGTAAATAAAGCTTTTGCATCACTAACTTCAAAATTGTATTTAGATTGCTCAATTTCGTTTTGTAAGAAGATTTCTCCATATTTTAATGTATCGTTCCACATAATATCGTAAACGGATTCTTTGTTTTGAAGATACATTGCAATACGTTCCAATCCGTAAGTTAGTTCCAGTGCAACAGGTTTAACCTCAACACCTCCAACTTGTTGGAAGTAAGTAAATTGGGTAATTTCCATACCATCAAGCCAAACTTCCCAACCAACACCGGCAGCACCGAGTGTCGGAGATTCCCAGTTATCTTCAACGAATCTAACATCATGCTCTTTAAGGTCAATTCCCATAGCTTCCAAACTTTTCAAATAAAGTTCTTGAGCGTTATCAGGTGAAGGTTTCAAGATAACTTGAAATTGATAATAATGTCCCAATCTGTTAGGATTTTCGCCATATCTTGCATCAGTTGGCCTTCTGCAAGGCTCAATCATTGCTGTATGCCAAGGTTCAGGACCTAATGAACGCAAGAAAGTTGCAGGGTTCATAGTAGATGCACCTTTTTCGATATCATAAGGTTGTTGAATTATGCAACCATAATCCGACCAAAATTTTTGTAAATTAAAAACCAGTTCTTGAAAATTTAATGCCATAACATATTCCAATATATTGTACTAATTACACTTATTTGCATGCATAAAAATTTCTGTTTTATAGCGTGCTTCCCCATGCTACGACGAACATAGCAATATTGCAAATTTTATGTTAAAAATAATTAAGGCAATATTTTACAAAAAGGAGAACACATGGCAGATAATATTATAATATTTTCAGGCAAACAATATGCAGGCAAAGATACTGCTGCAAAAATAATGCTTGATAAAATGCCAAATTACAGAAGATGCGCAATGGGTGATATAATTAAATTGACATATGGAGCGCAAAAAGATTTGACATATGATGAAATTGAGAAGAACAAAGCGAAATATCGTTCTGATTTAATTGTTTTAGGTAACTGGGGGAGGGAACAAGATCCGGATTATTGGTTAAAGAAAATTATTAAACAAAAAGGTAATATTATAGTTACAGACGTTAGAGTTCCACACGAATATGAAGTTTTTAAAAATGCAGGAGCTATTACAATAAGAGTAGAAGCAACCAGAGAAACTCGAGCTAAAAGAGGGCAATTGGTTGGTGAAAACGATATCACAGAAGTAGGTTTAGATAACGAAAAGAATTGGGATTACATAATCGACAACAATTCTACTTATGAACATTTAAAATCACAAGTTGAAAAGATTATAGATGAGATTAAATAGACTTGATTTATTACTATCTTAATGGCAAATAAACTTTTTTAAGAGGTAATAATATTTTCCCCTCTGCGGAGAAATTGTCGTAATGTAAAGAAATTAAATTCGCTAAATCATCAATATCCAATAATTTTAAAGGAACATTTGAGCGTTCAGCTTCATATTTTGCATCTTTAGAAAAACCACCAGTACTAATATATAAGCATTTATTTGAGGGTTTTCTTCCTCCTGTAAAAGCTCTGATATCTTGAGAACTCATAGAACCTTTACGATGTTTTACTTCAGCGTAAATTCTAGGTTCTTCTAAACCCAAACCATCTTTAGACGCAAAAACATCAATACCTCTATCAGCACCCTTTTTGGTTCTTTGAGCAATATATCCCATAGAATTTAAGATTTCTTTTACCAATTCTTCCATTTCATCAGCATCCAAGCTTTGAATAAAATCTTTGAGAATTTCTTTTGAATTTTCAATTAGCATTAAAGCATTTTCATTATTTTCTTCTTTTATTAAATTTGAATCTTTTTTTATTTGTTTTTTAGAATTTAGTAAATCAAAAATTTCTTTTTCCTGTTCTTTCTTTAATTGGAATAAAGTAAGGGTTGACCCTAATGAATTTTTTAAGTCATTTGATAGCAAATCACGTGATATTTGTTCTGAGAACCATTGGACTTTTCTAGTTTGCGGACAATCAATTATTTTAGAATTATAAGAATAATCACTTATAATTTTTCCAACATAATAATTTCGAGAAGATGGTTCATATGTAATAACAAAATCCCCAATATTCATCTTATTTACAAAATTATTAATCATTCCCGCCCAAGTTGGAATACTTTTTTCTTTTGTTGGATAAGTTTCTAAAAGAACTTTTTTTATTTCTGTTAGGTCAAAATTACTAAAGTTTGTTTCTAAACACCACCCTAAACCAACTATAGATTTTGATAAAAAAGTGTCAATAAACTCACCATTACTACTTCTTACAACCCATAATTTTTCCATGAACTTCTCCTTTGGAATAATTCTAGCATGAATATATTCTAATTACGCTGATTTTAATTTAATATCGCATTCATAACCTAAACCACGAATAAGTTTAATTGCAGTATCTATTCGTGGTGTTATTTTTCCATTCAAAATTTCAGATAAATTTCCTCTATCAATATCACTCACCTCAGCTAAACGTTTTATCTCGCCTCTACCTCGAGATTTAACTACTTTAGTAAGAGTTTGCACAAAATAGTCTATATTTCCATCATTTAAAAACTCTTGCAATGATAATTCCAGCCATTGTTTTTGAAAATCAGCATCTTGCAATTTTTGTTGCAAATGTTCTTCAAAATTCGGTGCATTTTTTAGATATTCTAATTGTTTATCATTTAAGTTCATATTTAAAATTCCTTTATTTTATTTCCATAAATTCTTTATAATATATATTCGCCTGATTTATTACTTTCTTTTGGTCTTTCTTTTCACTCCCCGCAAAGAAAATAATTAATGTATCTGCTAAATCTAAATAGTAAATTCTATACCCTTTACCAAAATCCATTCTTAATTCGGAAAGTTCAGATTTTTGGAGTTGCTTATGATCGCCATACAAGCCAAGTTCTAATTTTTCAATTCGTTTTAAAACTCTTGTCTGAATTGATTTATCTAAATCTTCAAACCAATCCAAATAAGGACAAACTCCAGTTTTGGTATAATAATATTTAATCTGTTTTTGCATAGGTTTACCTTACTATTATTATGTCGGTTAATCCGACTTTTGTCAAGTGTATTTAATATTATTTTTACATCTACAAAAATCGAAATAAAAAAAGCGCTCTTTTGTAAGAGCGCTGAATAATATTTCATATAAAATTAAAAATAAAACTAAATTAGACCATTCCTTCTTTTACGGCTTTTACTGCTGCTTGAACTCTATCATTTACGCACATCTTTTGCAAAATAGAGCAAACATGAGCTTTTGCCGTATGGACACTTACTATCAATTCTTTAGCAATCTCGGTATTGCTTTTACCGGAAACAAGATGTTTTAGTACTTCAAATTCTCTTTCAGTTAAAGGAACGCATCCTTCTGCATGAGATTTATTTGGAAGTATTCCGACATTATCAACCTTTGGTAAAGAATTTAGTGTCATTTGTGCAACCATTGGATCAATCCAACAAACACCTGTAGAAACATCTCTTACAACATCTGCAAGTTTGTTAGGATCTATATCTTTTAAACAATAGGCACTTGCGCCTGATGTTAGAGCTGCCAAAACTTCTTCACTTCTATCATGTGATGTTAAGGCAATAATTTTTGATTCAAAGTGCATTTCCTTACACTTAACCATTGCTTCAATTCCGTTCATGCCAGGAAGACCTAAGTCCATTAAAATTACATCAGGCTTATATCTTTCTATTAATTTAAGACCTTCAATTGCATCTTCTGCTTCTGCAACCACATTAATATCTTTATTTGCATTCAATGCGCATCTCAAACCTACTCTTGTCAGTTTAAAATCCTCTACAATAATTACACTAATCGGCTTTTTCTCTGTTTCTTCTGCGTTTTGCGTCATCTTAGAACCCCACTTTCGTAAATAATTGTTCTCCTTTTGCTAACACAATTATATTTAAGGACAATAATTGTCATTAATCCATTACCCAATAGGATAATATTGAGGTTTTTAAATAAATTTTTATTTATTTATTATTATGCTATAATATTTACACACATGATATAGGGAGAGTGTAAAAATGTTAGAATTTCTTTTCGGTAAAAAAGATAACTCAGTTGCTATTGATAAAAAAATCAATGAAATATATAGTTCATTAAAAAAAACTTATCCATCTGAGAATATTTCAGATGAAAGAAAAGCTGAATTAGGAAAATTAATCAAAGAAAACGGCTACCTTCCGTATCCGTATATAAAAGCTTTAGAAGAACTTACACCGGAAGAAATCTTATTTGGATTGGAAATCAAATGGCAAGATAATAAAATTTTTGCTGACGGAAAATTTTCTTTTGCCAATAATAAAGTAAGTGTTCTTGCAAGAAATGGAATAAAAAATTCTGCATGGATACAAAAAGAAGGACATGATATTAAATTAATCAACCTTGCGGGATTAGGTGATGGAAACAAAACTAAAGAAACAGGAAAGTTTATTGACTGGTTAAGACAATTGTTAATTCTTCCAACTGGAAATTTAAACAATGGAATTTTTAATACAACAATTTATCTTATTCCGTTCCATCCGAGAGAATTTGGTTGTGCATATTTACCAAAAAGTTCTGAAATCAGCGAAAAACTTTTTGATGAAAATATCGAAAGAATTACCGGTATGGATGCTAAGGAACAAGTTAAGACATTTATTACACTATCTCAACTTGCCGGTCATCCGGTAATTTATGATATTTTACCGCAGACAGGACGATTTTCTAAAGCAGTTCTTGCAAATCCAGAAATTGCAAGATGGTTTGATATCAACTTCTTGAATAAAGAACTTGAAGCAAACATTGAAAGAATTGCGAAAAATATGCCAGAATCTTTTGAAGAAGAAGATATTGAATTAGTAAAAAATATCTACAAGGATTCTCAAAACGGTTCATCTGGAGATTTGAGTTCGCATTTTAAAAACATTTATGACACCTTTGATAGTTTGATGACTGAATCTAAGAAAAAACTCTCGAGTGCAATGTTACAAAGAGCAAACCAAGTTAAATTGCAAAAAAGAGCAAGAGATGTAGTTGCGAGAGTTCATTCTTTTAAACCAAATCAAAAACTAACTGAAAACGATATCACAAAGCAAATTGATACAATTCAAGAACTTATGAATGAAGGTTTGTGGCCGGCTCCGGGTGGAGCGTGGTGTTCTGCCGGAGGACCTGTTTACGACAAGATGAGTGAATGTGGCGGATATCCGACATTCAAACATTATGATTATAAAGGAGAAGATGTTACGGGGTTTGCAAACCTTGACTGTCAAACTCCATATTATTTCTGTTTTTTGGAAAACGGAACTTTAAATAAACCTGTAATTGAATATTTTGTTGATTATATGATAAAACTTCAAGCTGAATACAATTTTGACGGATTTAGAGTTGATCATATTGACCATATTGTAGACAAAGTTTCCGAAAACAACGGTAGACCTATTAGCTATCGTGCGCCAAGAGCTGTTTTGGGCAAACTTAACAGAACTATGAAAAGTAAAATCCCATACTTTGGAACACTTGCTGAATATATGTTATGGGATGATTTCTTGAAAGAATATCATAAGGATATGAGTTTTGACGTTTTATGGGGAAATGATATTGTTTCTCAATCAGAAAAAACTCCTGAAAAGATAATGGAAGATAATCAGCATCTTACAAATTACAATGTTAATTTTAAAAAAGGTGAAAAACTTTCAATTCTAAAAACATATAACAATCAAGATGGTGAATTTAGGTGTATTGACCAATATCCTGGACAATTGAGTGAAACAGGAGCTTTGTACAAGTGGTTTAAATATAAGTTTCTTCCAGGTGGAAAATTTGCGCAAAGACCTATGTTATACGTTGATGGAGATGAAAGCTTTACAAAACGTGGAATTGAAATGGTTATTGGGGAAGAAATCGCTATGCCTAGAGAAAAACATTATGATTTTTACAAAAAATTTAATGCGATTGATAAATTTGTAAAAGATAATACAATTATTAATAACGGCGAAGCGCAGATTATTGTTCAAGATGAAGACGGATTTTCTGCATGGATTATTTCAAAATTTCCTGAAAAAACTGCTTATTTAGTAGTGTCTAACTACAAATACACAACAGAAAGAGTTACAATGTTTGATGAAAACAATCAAAGTTACTCTGAAATCTTGCACGGAAATTCTGTTTTTGATAAAACTATAAATCTTCCAACAGACTACACAATAATAAAAGAACATTATATTGACGATAATAAGTTTGTTTCAGTCGCTTTTGATACAGAAACATCAACTCTACATTTTGACAAACTTGATGCAAGCGAATTTAGGGTATATGAGCTAAAAAGAGCATAACTTATGATAAAACAACTTAGAATAAAAGATTATATATTAATTGATGAATTGATTGCGAATTTTGATGCCGGTTTGAACGTAATAACAGGTGAAACCGGAGCAGGGAAAAGTATTCTTATTAATGCAATTGATATAGCTTTTGCGCCAAGAGTTTCTAAAGATGTCATAAAACATGATAAAGAAAAAGCCATAATTGAACTTGTTATAGAGAACAAAAAACACGATTTATCCCAACTGTTTGAAGAAAACGGAGTTGATAATTTTGGTGAAGAAATAGTCCTTTCTAAGGAAATTTCTCAAAATGGAGTTCGGTCAAGAGTAAATGGAACTTTAGTTAACCAAGAATTTATCAAAAATTTAAAAAACTACTTTTTGGATATTCATTCTCAACACCAAACTTATGCTTTTATGCAGCCAAAATATCATATAAATTTGTTGGATAATTATGCTAAAGAGGCTTATGGTGAAAAATTAGAAAAATTTAGGGAAGATTTTAAAGATTTTCAACACATGAAATCTCAACTTGAAAACTTAAAAACTGCTTCTGATGTAACAGAAAATCAAATTGAATTTTTGAAATTCCAAATAAATGAAATTGATTCAGCAACAATAAAAAGTTCGTCAGAAGATGATGAATTAAATCAAGAATTAGAAATTCTTGAAAATGCTGAGAAATTGAAAGAATTAACGGGTTCTTCATATTGGGCAATCAATGGTGATGACGGTTCAATAATGGAAGCGTTAGGAAAAATTAAACAAAACGTTTCTAAAGCTGCATCTTTGGATAAAAATTTGGAAGAAACAGAAAGTAATCTTATTGATGCAATAGAAAGACTTCGTGATGCCGGATCTGAATTGAGAGAATATAGCCAAAATCTTGACAATGACACAGAAAGATTAAACGAAATCCAAGAAAGGTTGTTTGTTTTAGATAAACTCAAACGTAAGTATGGCGGAAGTCTTGATACGGTGTTAGAAACATTTGATAAACTTTCAAAAGAATTGAATGCAATAGAGTTTTCGACTCAAAATATTGATGAATTAGAAAAACAAATAAAAGAAGCAGAAACAAATTTACAACACAAAGCAAAAGAAATATCAGAAAGTAGAAAGAATTTTGCACAAGTTTTGTCAGTTCTTATTCAAGAGAAGTTAGAAAAATTAGAACTCCCAAAAGCTCGATTTGAGATATCCGTTAAACCTAAAGAATTATCATCTGATGGGATTGATAATGTAGAATTTTTAATATCAACTAACATTTCTGAAGAGATGAAACCGCTTGCAAAAGTTGCATCCGGTGGTGAAATTTCACGTGTAATGTTGGCTATTAAGTCTATTTTTGCGCAAAGTGATGATATAAATACAGTAATCTTTGATGAAATAGATACCGGAATTTCCGGCAAAGCCTCTCAAAGTGTAGCTGATGAAATTGTAGAACTTTCTAAATATCATCAAATTATTGTAATTACGCACCAAGCAATTATTGCATCAAAAGCAAATAAACATTTCTACGTAAGAAAATCTCAAAACGACGAAACAAAAGTTGAAGTTTATGTATTGACCGGAGAAAACAGGATTAAGGCACTTGCAGAACTGGCAGGCGGAGAAATAAATGAACAATCAATTGAATTTGCAAGATCATTGGTTGGATAAAAGCTCTAAAAAAAGATAGCGTAACAAGTGTGCTATCTTTTTTTCTTACTTTATTTATAAATCTTCCGTTCTAAATGTTGAATAACCTTCGTAACTGTAACTTGCATCTATTCCCTTCATAAATACTTCTCTGTCATTGATATCGTCTGTCAAAGCATCTTTCAATAGAACTTTTATTTCCAAATCTTTTATTGGACTTCTTTCCATCGCAAGCAAATAATCATTTTTATCAACTCGTCTCCAATCCACAACTTTACTAAGCTCCTTTTTTAGAATTAAATCAAGCCATATCCTTGTACTACGGCCATTACCCTCCCTAAACGGATGTGCAACATTCATCTCAACATATTTTTTAATTATTTCATCAAAAGTTGATTGCGGCATATTTTCAATATGTTTGAGTGCATCTTGCAAATACACAACAGGTGCAAAACGAAAACTCCCTTTTGCAATATTAACGGTTCGAATTTTCCCTGCAAAATCATATATATCTTGAAACAAATATTCATGAATTTTTAGCAAAGAAGAAAAACTTCCGGCATCAGCTAAAGACAAAAGTCCCTCTTCAAACAATTCAACTGCTCGTTTTTTAGATAATTTTTCTTCCTCTTTAGCTAAATCTGCCGAATTAGTAATTCCTAATTTGTTTTCTAAAACCATTAACACCTCGTTTTTTTATCATACTATCACAAAAAACGATTTTTGCATTAGTTCCCTAATCCTCAATAAAATCTCTGAAATGCTGTAACTCTTTTTTCTGTCTAATCTTAGTTAAAGCTGCATCTTCTAACTGTCTTATTCTCTCTTTTGAATATCCCATTATCTCTCCCAATTGCTCAAGAGTTTTTGGTGTTTCTCCATTAATTCCGAAACGACAACAGACGATTTTTTTTTCTTTTTCAGGCAAAGTTGATAGCATATTTTCAATGCCTCCTTTTAAAGCATTATTTTTAGTCTGAATTTCAGGTGAGTGATATGACTTATCTTCAATGTAATCCCCGACATTCAAGTCATCTGTAACAGGGGTTTCAAGACTAATAGGTTCTTTTATTATAGATTTTTTTATGGTTAAAACTTGTTTTAAAGTTAAACCTAGCCTTTGAGCAACTTCTAAATCAGATGGTTCTCTTCCAAATTCAAAAGACAAAGTTGTGTAAATTTTTTTATATTTTCTAATTTTTTCTGTCATGTGAACTGGAATTCTAATTGTTCTTGAATTATTGGAAATAGCCCTTATTATTGTTTGCTTTATCCACCAAGTAGCATAAGTTGAAAATTTAAAATTTTTTGAATAATCAAATTTTTCTGCAGCTTTAATTAATCCTAATGAGCCTTCTTGTACCAAATCCATAAACAAAACACCTTGACCTATATATTTTTTTGCAATACTTACAACCAATCTCAAATTAGCTTGCACAAGTTTTCTTTTCGCAATATTTGCCTGCGAAAGATTTCCTTCTTTAATTTGTTTACCTAAAACTTTTTCTTCTTTAGAGTTTAACAATTTAGTTTTTCCAACATCTTTCAAATACATTTGTAAAATGTCATCATCGTTAAATATTGAATTAAATGTTTTGGGTTCATTAATTTCATCTTGTTCAATATCCAGTACCTCAATATTTTCAACATAATTCGCTTTTAAATCCCTATATAAATCTACTGCCACAATATAAATCCCCTCTCTTTTTAGATTTTAATATTTTTGACGTAAACAGATAAATTTTGTTTCCAACTCTTTTTTTGTGTAAAATAAATATTATGGGAATTATTACAGAAAAAGATTTTATTGAACGTATAAAAAATTTTGATGAATACGCCTTCAAAGCAGGTGAAAGAGCATATAAAAGCGTATTAGATTCGCACGATTTCAGATATGTAAAAAGTGGTCAATTTAAAGCAAATTTGCATGTACATACGCAATACTCTGACGGAGAAATGTCAATTAAAGAACTTCTTGATTTGTCAGAAGATATAGCAAAAACAAATCCCGAATTTATCACCGCAATCACAGACCACGACACAATTGACGGTGACAAAGAGGCATCAAAATTTATTGAAAACTATACGTACGCAAATATTTGTTTAGGCGTTGAATTTTCAACAATTGCAATAAATTTTCCAAAACAACCAAAACCTTTACAAGTGCATTTGCTTGTATATGGAATTAACCCAAATGATAACAAATTGGATAATTATCTTAAAACAAAGCGAGAACAAAAACTTAAACTTGCCAAAGCTACAGTTGCAGAATTAGACAAAGCTTTACCTGAATATAATTTTTCTCTTGAAGAAGCTGCAAAATGTCATGGCATGGTTTTGAAGGGCGAAGATGAAGTTGCTCATCCTCTAAAAAAATATACTTCAGGAAAAATCTTATTAGATTATTACATGCCTAATGCTGATTTTTCTTATGAAAAACCGATTTATAAATTCAAATATCTATTTAAAGGGAAAGAACCATATCATATAACTTACAAAAAAGCGCTTGAAATGTATATTGGAGAGGAACTTCCACCAATTCCTGATAATATAGAACAAAAAATTCAAATTGCACGAGAAATTTATTTGAAGGCACACCCTTCAATCGGTAACATGCTTGAACAATTTTCTTCTTTTGAAGATACAGTAAAATTTGTTTCGACTTTAGATAGTGGTGTAATGTCTATTGCTCACCCAGCAAGAACAAAAGCCTATTGTCCTGAATTTTATGATTATTTATTCGAATATTTTAAATCTTCAGGTGGAGAAAAAGCAATGTTTTACGAAGGTTATTACCAATCTTATGAAGGTGAATATTTTCAAAAATGGCAAGAAGCAATTGACAAGTCTGCAGCAAAATTCGGATTATTAAAAACAGGTGGGTTAGATTCGCATGGGAAAAGTCTTGTTGTAAGATGCCCAAGAAAGGATAGAGCATGAAAAAATTCATACTAATCTTAATTTTAATAATGATTTCGACATGCGTGGCTAAAGCGAATGATACAGGTTATGTTAGCCCTGAATCTTATGCGGTAAATGAAGCTGATATGACAGATTATTTTGATATTCCGGCTCCTCAGAGGTTGAATATTGACGAATTAGATAACCGTATTAAATTTAATAAAACGGCTACGGAGCCGAAAAATGTAGTTAAAGAAGGTAAAACTACAAAAGTTAAACGAGCTAAGGGAGAGAAAAAACCTTACGAAGAACGTATGATTTATAAAGCTGCAAAATGGTGGACTGATCAGACATACAAATTTGAAGATGAACATCATGGCGAAAAACACGAAATTAAAGTAAAAGCTCGTGAAGAATATGAAAGACAACAGGCTGAAAAGCCTAAAGAGCAAGATGCTTTGTAAAGAAACATAGTTTTTAAACTTTTCAATCTTCAAAATTGTATGATTTTATTTAATGTATTTGTTTAATTCAGATTTTTCTTCAAAAGTTACACGACCTGGAACTGCTTTTTCACCGTTTCCATTTTTAATATAGACGTAAAAATAACCAAATGTTCCATCTTGATTTTTGTTTCCTAATGCGGTTCTTAGATTTTTCATGTCTATATATAGGACATTATTTATATCGTAATCTTGATTTTTATCTTGCAGAACAAGACTACCGTCAGAATTTAGTTTCACAAAACGAATATCTGCATTAATCAATTCTTTGGTTGAAATTTTAGAAGAATTACCATCACTTTCTAATTTTTTTAAAGAAGCAAATAAGTCTGATTTACTATCATTGTAACCTAATATATTTTCAACAGACCATTTTCCATCCTTGCTATCTTTGACTAAAACGTAATCAGTTCCATCAATACGAATTATGTATGGATCTAAATAACTCAACATGCCCATGCCTGAATTTCTTAATTGAGGATTTGCACGCATGCTCAAACGCCCATTGTATAAAGAAGTTCCGGCAAGCAAACCTTGTAAGAAAAGCATGTCAGGATTGTTGAAATCAATATAAGAATATCTTCTTGGCATAAAATTATATGTTGTAGAAGTGTATGGAATAGCAGGTCGAGTGTTAGTTGCTTTGTAATAATAAGTTGCGCTAAATGCGGGTTCTACAAGCAATCCTAGTGCTAATAATAAAGCAAATTTTTTCATAATTAACGACCTCCAAATTTTACCACACACCAATATAACGAAATAAAAACAAAAAAGTTCAAAAAAAACAGTTGACAATAAAAAATGTTTAAGTTAATATAAATCTTGTCGAGACTGACTGAAGGGCGTTTAGCTCAGTTGGTAGAGCGCCTCCCTTACAAGGAGGATGTCAGAAGTTCGAGTCTTCTAACGCCCACCATTTAAAATCAAGAGCCGAAAGGCTCTTTTTTTTATTAAAATTCTTTACCCGAAAATTTAAAGAAATAATAAAAATTTCTACACATTATTTATAACATTACGTGTCAGGGGGGTATCTTTTTGTAAGTATGGGGCGATAGGAGCTGTTGTTTTTCCTTTATTTTCAAAATTAAATTTTATTTCTGTTGGGAATGAAGTACGGAATGTTGTTAAATAATAATCCCCGTTTGCATCTACTATTCCATAGAAGTGGCGGTTCATATCTTTATTGATTTTTCTAAAATCCCTTACCCTTTTTATATTTTGAATATCTTGCAAACTACGGTTTCGCATTTCTTTATCCGCAATAGCCATTACATCATTATCTGGAACAATCTTAGATGCTCGCTCTGATACACTTATGGTTTTACTTATATCACCCAGCCTTTCGTAATAATCACTAAAACATTTAAACGCTTCATCTTCATTTTTTACTATTTTCTGTTCACCTTTGATATCTTTTTTATAGAGCTTATTTACTTTTTCCAAAATATCCATGTACAAAACACGCAAGTCTTTACTTTTAAAACCTTTTGGAAGTTTACTTTTATCAGCTGCTGACCTTGCAATGAAATTAAACCTAGGATTTTCTTGCAACGGTGTCAATGTATATAAAACATTTGCCATCCTTGTTGTATATAAATCGTACAATTTTTCGGCTAATTCCGGTTTTCTGTTTTGTTTCAATTCTAAAGATTTTGCATACATTGCATGAAATGGATTTACAGATAAATTAAATCCCTCTAATTTTTTGAAATTTTCCGGTTTACTATAATATTCAACATATTTTTCCATGCGTTTTTGCGCTTTTACATCTTGAATATTCCACCCTGCTGTATCAAATAGGACTGGTAAATGAAAGGCTTTATCCAATCTTTCGGCGATATCTATAAAGTCATGCTCTTTCCCTTCATTGTCTTTCAATATAATTGAACTGCAATCTGCATCATGAAATGGAATTGCCATAGCATGTTTATTCTTCTTTTGAACAACAACAGGAAAACCAACACGCTTATTTAATTCTTCAAACCCATCTGTCAAAGAAGTAAAGTCATTCCAACTCATTTTATTAATCGTATTTGCAGTTTCCTTAACTGGAGCCTTCGCATTAGCATAACAATGAGCGCAAATATTTCTGCATCCACGATTTACCGGAATTTCCGCAATGGTATCAGCGACAAAAGCTATTTCTTTCATATTCAAGCCATTAAAAACATTTATTCCTTCTTGAATACCATCCAATTTATTCAAATCAAACATATATAAATCAAGTGTTTTGACCTTTTTATAAGCCTGTTTAGCCATACATAAATATGTTTTAGCTGCAAAATATTTTGGAGAATGAACGTTTAATGGAAATCCACCGCTAAAACTCGGAGCAAAATTATGTTGCACAACCGGATTTTGCTGAAAAGTTTGAGCTTTTTGAGTTTTTGGACTAAAAGAGATATTTGAATAATTTTGAACAGATGAAATTTTCATATTTTTAATAAAACAAGTAAAAATATTTTTTGCTATTTTATGAATTGAAATATTTGTATTTATATGATACCTTAGAATGTATGAAAAAGATTTTTTTAACTCTAATTATTTTAATTTTAGCATCGCTTAGTGCAAATTCATTTGATTTTGTGGAAAACAGTGTTTATTACAATTTGCAAACTCAAAAATGGAGTGCAAAAAGAACAACACCTAAAGATGTTAAATTGATCTATAAAATGTATTCAACATCTGGCGGATATTCAGAGTATTATAACAATAGAGGCAAACTCGCTATTGGCCCGTTTTCTAATAGAGAATTTATTGATGACGGAAATTTGATTGGAATTGATAACGGAAATCTTAAATTAATCAAATATTATTATGATAATGGCTATTTTAGAAATTCCATACTTGATGAGGGGTACATAGGGAAATTATTTCCTGAGATAGAAATAATTAAATTATCTAAATTTGTGAATAACGAGATTACAATTTACAAAAAGCCATTAGAGCAAAAGAAAATTTTAATCCTTAATGATACAAAAAATAATTATTATAAATACACATTTAAACCTGCAAATATTGAAGATAAAGATATTACAGGCTTAATTACAGTTAGTAAATTCGGCAAAATAGTTTTTTCGCACTATGGAGATGACAACGAATTTTTCCCTGCGCTAAAAATTCATGTAAAAAGATCTAAAAATGAAACAAAATGATGAATATACAGTAAAAATAGAAAAACTTTCCAATCTAGGAACAGGAATTGCCAAAATTGACGGGCAAGTCATCTTTGTTGAAAATGTTTGTCCACAAGATGAAGTTAAAATTAAAATAATCAAAGCAAATAAAAATTACGCAACAGCAATTCCGATTGAAATAATTACACCATCAGAGCATCGTATTGAGCCATTTTGTCCGATGCAAAAAGTTTGTGGTTCATGTCAGTTGCAATTTATTGATTATGCGTATCAATTGGAATTGAAACGTCAAATGGTTGAGGATGCAATAAGAAAAATTGGTGGGCTTGACGTTCCGATTAATTTTCCTCTTGCATCACCTGACACCAAAGAGTTTCGTCATAAAGTTCAATATCCTGTATCTCAAACCAAAGTTTCTAAAAAGATTTTAGCAGGTTATTACAAACCGCAGTCGCACGAAATTGTAAATATTAAATATTGTCCAATTCAACCTGAAATTTGTGATGAAATAATTGATTTTGTAAGAGAAAATGCTCCAAAATTTGCGATTTCTGGTTTTAATGAAAAGAAGCATGTCGGAGATTTAAGACATGTTGTAATAAGAATTTCTGCGACTAACAATGATTGCCTTGTAACTCTTGTTATTAATGGAACAAAAATGTTTGACAGATTAAAAAATTTCGCAAATTTTATCTTTGATAATTTTGAAAAAGTTAAAGGAGTTTGTGTAAATTTCAATTCTAAAAAGACAAATGTTATTTTAGGTAAAGAAACAGAATGTGTTGTAGGAGAAGATTTTATCGAAGAAAATCTTTTAGATAAAACATTCAAAATTGGTGCAGACACATTTTTTCAGGTTAATCCAAAAAGTGCAGAAAATATTTTTAAATATGTTAAAAATGAAGTTTCAAAAATAGAAAAACCGACTGTTTTGGATGCTTATGCTGGAATTGCAACTTTTGGAATATGCGTTTCTGATGTTGCAGAAAAGGTTACAAGTGTTGAAGAAAATTCTTCTTCTATTCAAAAAGCTAAAGAGGTTTTAAAATCAAACAATATCAATAATGTTGAGCTTTTTGCGCAAGATACATTGAGATATTTGAAATCAATTAAGAAAAAATTTGATATAATAATTCTTGACCCTCCTAGAAAAGGGTGTACTCAAGAGGTTTTGGATGAAGTTCTCAGACATTTAAAATCTAATCATTCTAAAGCTGAAAGTGATGAGATTCTTCGCTCCGCTCAGAATGACGCAATAGCCGAAGGAGCTTCAAAAGGCAAAATCATTTATGTTAGTTGCAATCCTGCGACACTTGCAAGGGATTTAAAATATTTGACAGAACACGGAGCGAAGGTGGAAAGTATTCAACCGTTCGACATGTTCTGCCATACTTATCATATTGAAAACGTCGCAATTATTAATCTTTAGGGGCATAAAGTTTAACAAATTCTGACAAATTTTCACGAATTTCTTTTAATTGTTTATATTTTAAGGTTTCTTTAAACGGCTTAGTTTGCTTACTAGGTGGCAAAGAAGCGTATTTCCCCAACCATAAATTTTCCAAAGCGTCAAAACATTCTTTTAAATTTTGGACTGATTTTTTTGTAAATGTTACCGGAGCAGTAATACTTGCTGCGCCTTTTACATCACGCATTTCAGCATCTTTATAAAGAGCAGCTGTAACAGTTCTAAATTCTTTTTTGATACCATCAATAATTTTGTCAGAACCTTTATCTTTTGTGAAACCTAATTCTTTATATCTTCTGGTATGTTCATAAACTGCTTTATGTTCAATATCTTTAAAAGCATGATAGTTTGGTCCAGGAAGAATAATCAATTCAAACAAATTACCATCATCGGTTGCTTTTTCAATCATTTTTCCAGTTTGCGGGTCTTTAACCATTTTAAATTTTTCAAAACGCATTTGAACATCTTCATAACCTGATGGTTGAGCCTTTGTTCCAAATCTGATATCAATATCTTTCGCCATTTTAGGTACACCGTCTTCACCAAGCACCATAAAACCTTTTGAATCTTCTGCAAAAGTGCTTGCTATGCGATATCCCCTTTTGTGCATTGCTTCAACAATTTTTTGATAGTTTTTATTTGCATTTGGCATATACAAAGTTGCACGCATACCATCTCTTACAGCGCCATGAAAACCGCCTTTTTCAAACAATTGTTCATCTGCTCGAGCCAATTTGCTCAATGTGGAATCCAAGCTTTTTGTAGAATGAACATTGTGCGCTTTTACAAAAGTAACATCAGGAAATTCCTGAGCCATATCCGCCAAATCGTTCAAATATCTTTCAGCGTGTTTTCTGTTTTGTTCAACAAAGAAATCTCCAATACGCATGCCTTTTGATGAATTTTCATCTATTGCTGCAGTTTTTGTTTTCCCATTAATTGTTACGGTATCAACTTTTGGCATTCTTTCAAGTTGAGAGCCTTGTGGACCTTTTAATTTTACTCTATTTCTTTTTACTGTATTAGTAGCAGTTTCGCCAAAAATTGCTATTTTAGACTTTGTTGGCGGAACTTTCCCTAAACCATTTAAAACTTTTGCGCTTAATTTAATCATAGTGAATCTAACTCCAATACATTATATAAAAATTATTTACATATTTTATTGCCTTAGTGGGGGTAAAATATTACAAAACTGACACAATTGTTATTATAAATCATTTAATATTTTTTGTCAAAATATTTTGTTTGTATTAAAATTAAAGGGTATAGTTATTAAGTAAATAGCATATAAATAAGGAGGTTTGTTATTATGCCAGGAAAAACTATAACAGTTGACGGCAACTATGCTGCAGCGCATATCGCTTATGCGTTAAGTGAAGTTTCCGCAATTTATCCTATCACTCCTTCATCTACTATGGGTGAATGGATTGATGAATGGGCATCTCAGCACAAAAAAAATATCTGGGGTGAAGAAGTAAGAGTAGCAGAAATGCAGTCAGAAGCAGGTGCAGCAGGTGCTGTTCATGGTTCTTTGGCGGCAGGTTCTTTAACATCAACTTACACAGCTTCTCAAGGCTTGTTGTTGATGATTCCTGTTATGCACAAAGTAGCAGGTGAAATGCTCCCTCACGTTATTCACGTTGCAGCTCGTGCTTTGGCAGCTCAATCATTAGCAATTTTCGGTGATCACACTGACGTTATGGGTTGTCGTAACACAGGTTATGCAATGTTAGCAGCTAACTCTGTTCAAGAAGAAATGGATTTGGCTCTTGTTGCTCACCTTGCAACTTATAAATCTAAAGTTCCGTTCTTACAATTCTTCGACGGATTTAGAACTTCTCACGAAATTCACAAAATTGAAGAAATTTCTTACGAAGATATCGCATCTTTGGTAGAACCAAAATATATTGAAGAATTTAGACAAAGAGCTTTAAGACCTGAAGCTCCTGTTTGTAAAGTTGGTGCACAAAACACTGACGTTTACTTCCAAGGTCGTGAAACAAGCAACAAATACTATGATGCAGTTCCTGATATCGTTCAAGAATACATGGACAAGGTTGCTAAAGTTACAGGTAGACAATATCACCCATTCGATTACGTTGGCGCACCTGATGCAACTGACGTTATCGTAGCTATTGGTTCTGGTTGTGAAACTATTGAAGAAACTATTGAATACTTGAACGCAACTCGTGGTACTAAATATGGTTTGGTTAAAGTTAGATTATACAGACCGTTCGACGTTAAACGTTTCAACGAAGCATTACCTAAATCAGTTAAACGTGTAACTGTTCTTGATAGAACAAAAGAACCTGGTTCAATCGGCGAACCTCTATACTTAGATGTTGTTGCAGCTATTGAAAACAAAGATGTTAGAGTAATCGGCGGCCGTTATGGTTTATCTTCTAAAGAATTTACACCATCAATGGTTCTTGCAATTTACAAACACGCAGAAAACAACGGTTTCCATGGATTTACAGTTGGTATCGAAGACGATGTTACTCACAAATCAATCAAAGTTGAAGAACACATCGTTACAGAACCAGAAGGCACTACAAACTGTATGTTCTGGGGATTGGGTTCAGATGGTACTGTTGGTGCTAACAAAAACTCAATTAAAATTATCGGTCAATACACTAACAAAGATGCTCAAGCATACTTTGCTTATGACTCTAAAAAATCTTTCGGTGTTACAACTTCTCACTTGAGATTTGGTGACAAACCGATTAAATCTACATACCTTATCACAGCTCCTGATTTCGTATCTTGCTCAGCTCACGCTTACATCGGCAGATATGATATGCTTAAAGGTATTAAAGAAGGTGGTACATTCTTACTTAACAGCCCTTGGTCTAAGGAAGAAGCTTTCTCTCATTTAACAAGAGATATGCAAAAAACTATTATTGAAAAGAAAATCAAATTCTACAACGTAGATGCTGAAGCTCTTATCAAACAACAACCGGGCTTAAGAGGTAAAGGTGCTAACACAGTTATGATGGTTGCATACTTCAAAGTTTCTGGAATTATTCCATTTGAACAAGCTTATGAAGGTATGAGAGCTATGACAACTAAGACTTTCAAAAAGAAAGGCGACGATGTTGTTAACATGAACTTGGCATTGATTGATGCAGCTATTAATGCAACTGAAGAAGTTGTTGTTCCTGCTTCTCTTGATGGTGTTTGCGCAGCTGAAGAACCTAAATTAATCTCTGATGATGCTTCTGAATTTGCTAAAACAATCATCAAACCTTCAATGCACTTGAAAGGTGACGATATTCCTGTTTCAGCTATGTCTGTAGATGGTGTAATTCCTACAGGTACAGCATGTTTGGAAAAACGTGGAATTGCTCCTCGTGTTCCTCACTGGAATTCTGAATTTTGTATTCAATGTGGTATTTGTGCATCTGCATGTCCACACGCAGCTATCAGAACTAAATTGATTGAAAAAGAAGATCTTAAAGATGCTCCTGAATCTTTCAATACGGTTGAAGCTAAACCAAACGCAAATGGCGAACATTTCAAAGTTCAAGTTTACTGCAAGGATTGTACAGGTTGTGGCGTATGCTTAGACCAATGTCCTATGGCTAAAAATCCAGAAAAAGCAGCTTTAACTTGGTCAACAATTGAAAAAGAAGAAGAAAATTGCGAATCAGTAAATGAAAAATTCTTTGACGAATTACCTGATAACGTAATGGGCAAAAACACTACAAAAACAATTAAAGGTGCAATGTTGAGAAAACCTTTATTTGAATTTTCTGGTGCTTGTGCCGGTTGTGGTGAAACTCCTTACGTTAAATTGGTATCTCAATTGTTTGGTGAAAACGCTATCGTTGCTAACGCAACAGGTTGTTCTTCAATTTACTCTGGTACATTCCCAACTATTCCTTATACAACTAACAAAGACGGTAGAGGACCAGCTTGGGCTAACTCATTATTTGAAGACAATGCTGAATTTGGTTTTGGTATGAGATTGGCAGTAGATCAAAACAGAGCTACATTAAAATCTTATGCTGAAAAAGTGTTGGCTTCAGAAGAAGCTCCGGCTGAATTGAAAGACGCTATCAATGGCGCTTTAGCTCACTGGGATAATTCAAAAACTGATGAAGCAATCAAAGCTCAAGCTAAAGCTAAAGAAGTTATTGATAAATATGCAGCTCAATGTGATTGCGCTAACCTAGCTAAAGTTAAAGAACTTGAAGATTACTTCACTGATAAATCAGTTTGGATTATCGGTGGTGATGGTTGGGCTAACGATATCGGTTACGGTGGAATTGACCACGTACTTGCTCAAAACAAAAACGTTAACGTTCTTGTTCTTGATACCGAAGTTTACTCTAACACTGGTGGTCAAGCTTCTAAATCAACACCTACAGGTGCTGTTGCTAAGTTTGCTACAGGTGGTAAGAAAACTTACAAGAAAAACATGGGCTTGATGAGCATGTCTTATGGTTACGTATATGTTGCATCAGTTGCATTGGGTGCTGACAGGGGTCAAACTCTTAAAGCATTCCAAGAAGCAGAAGCATATGATGGACCATCAATCATCTTTGCTTATGCACCTTGTATCGCACACGGTATTGATATGAGCAAAACTCAAACTGAACAAAAACGTGCAGTTGACGCTGGATACTTCCCATTATACAGATACAATCCGGAAAATCCTGAAGCTCCATTCACATGGGATGCTAAAGATCCTAAAGGAAGTTTCCAAGAATTTATCAAATCAGAAGGTCGTTATAAATCATTAATGAAAACTAACCCTTCTGAAGCTGAAGCTCTATACGAAAAAGCAGAAAAAGATGCTGCAACTCGTATGTCAGTATTTAAAGCTGTTGGTGAATTGCTTAAATAAGCACACTATGGAAGCATAGAAAATAGAGGTATCATTTGATACCTCTATTTTATTATTATTTTTTTTTATTCTTAGAAGTTTAACACTTTTTTAATGCGTGTTTTAGATGTTCTAATTTTCTTTCATTAGTACCTATTCCACACAAAAGCATTGTAGAAACCTCATTTGTTTTTTCATCTTCTATTCCAAATTCATCATATAATTTTTCTGAAAACTTAAAACCTGTCATTCCTTCTTTTTTTATTAAAATTTTGGTTATATCATCTCCTCCAAATTCAATATTCTTAACTTCATTTTTCAAAGATTTGATATTTTCAATTAATTTTTTTAACTTTTTACGTCCTTTTACAGAATTTAAGTAATTTATGTTTGCTTCAATAGAAGCCAATAAGGGATATGACGGTGATGTTGTGTTAATAATAGAAAGAGCTTTTTCTGCATCAATATTACAATTTACATGCAAAAGAGCAGTTGGATTTAATCCACCAGCGGTTTTATGCAAAGATTGAATAGTGAAATCAGCTATATTTACAGCACTTTGAGGTAACTCATCAGAGAATGGATACAAAGCTCCGTGCGCCTCGTCAACTATTAAATAACTATTATTTTTCTCACAAACTTTTTTCAACATTTTTATATCAGAAACAATTCCTTCATAGCTTGGAGATGTGACAATTACTGCTTTAACTCCTTTTACATCAATTAAATCAGGTGTTGTTTTATCTGGAATTCCCCATTTTTCATTTATTGGTAAGTCATAAAAGACAGGTTCGCAACCGGCTAATCTCACTGCATTAAGATGACAAGGGTGAGAATTTTTCCATAACAAAACTTTATCATCTTTGTTTGTGCAAGCTAAAACAGAGGCAATTATTCCGCTTGTAGAACCGTTTGTTAAAAAGTAGGTATGATTTGTTCCATAAATCTTTGTTGCTCTTTCCTGAGCCAATGAGAGTGCTGTTTGTGGATCTTGTGCCTCTGTTTCGGAAATATCATATTTATAAAAATTTCGAAATTTATTAAATATAAAAAATCTCTGCCCGTGAGATGGGGTTGTAAATAGATATTTCCCGTTTTGTTTTCTTAATAATTTAATAAGGCTCATGAGTAATTCCTGATTGGTCGCCACGTTCCTAAGTCGTAAATTTGATAAGTTATACCAATTTCTGTTTGGTGGATGGAACGGCTACGTTCCTACGAAGTCATAAATCTGATAAGTTACACCAATTTCTGTTTGACGGATGGAACAGCTACGTTCCTACGAAGTCATAAATCTGATAAGTTGCACCAATTTCAGATTGGTGGGTTAAGCGTCACGCTTATTTGTTTTTGATTTCGATACTTCTTTTTGTACAGAATTGAATTAATGTCATTTTATCAATACTGTTGTGGAAATCAAATCTTCCAGAAACTGTATATCCGCCATTTTCGTTCTTTTCAATTCTGATAGGGCTGAATTTGCATTCAACAGTTTGTTCTTCAGATAGCGGAAGTGCAATTGTGTATTCAGCTTCAATATTGATGTTATCATTAGTTCGAAACTTCATACCACCTGCAGAAATATCAAGAGTTGTAATCTTTTTGATTTCATCTGCACATCTCAAATCAAGATCATACATAAACTTGATACGTGTATATTGTCGTCTTTGTAAAAATCTATGTTTTGCAGGATTTGCGATTTTTACTCTTTTGCCTTCTATTGTTTCAGGATATGAATCAAAATAAAGTGTTCCATGATTTGTTTGGGTATAAAATTCGCAATAATTATGACGTAACATCCCTTGTGGTTCATATTCAAGTTCAACAGTAAAATAGCGTGGCTCTACGTCAACAATAATCCCTTTATTTGCACATTTAAAATCTGCCGGTACAATAGTTATTTTTTTATCTTTTTCTATTAATTCTCTCATAATAATCCTCTCATATTTGTGATTATACAATATATTATGGATTTTGTCGATATGTTAAGAAAAAGAAAAGCTCCCCTATATAATGAGGAGCTGAATACTGAGCAATCAGAGAGTTGAGGATTTACATTTATATAATACAAATTTTTTTTGCCTAAAACATTCAACAAAATATCTAAAATTAAAGTAAAAAAAATAGCCCCTAAGTATTAGAGACTATTTTTAATTTGTCTATGCGTTTCGCTTTCGGCACGCTTATTCTTTTAGGAATGATTCATAGTTTCTAGCCAACAGGTGAGTTCTAACTTGATTAATCAAGTCAAGAGCTACACCAACCATGATGATTAATGAAGTTGCTCCGATACCTTGTATAGTCTTGATGTTTGTAGCATAACTTGCAAGTGATGGAACAAGAGCAATAATTCCAAGTCCTAAAGCTCCGATAAATGTAGTTTTAGTTAAAATTTTATCTAAAGCTTCGGCTGTCGGTCTACCAGGTTTTACACCAGGAATAGATGAACCATATTTTTTTAAGTTGTCTGCAATATCTTTTGGCTGCATATTCGGCATGATTGATGCGTAAAAGAAGGTTAGCGCAAAAATCAACAAGAAATACAATACGTAATATGGAATTCCTTCAGGACTTAAAACCTGAGTTAAGTGAATTACCACTGATTTTACAGCCTCGCTTTTGAAATTCGCTTGCCCTACCAAACTAAGAATAGTTGATGGGAATAGCAAAATTGCAATAGCAAAGATAATTGGCATTACACCACCCGGATTAAGTTTGAACGGAATAAATGAGTTCATTCCGCCATAAACTTTGTTACCAACTTGTCTTTTCGGGTTAACAATAATAACTTTTCTTACAGCTTCTTGCATAATTACAATGAAAACCATTGCTGCAAAAAAGATTAAAAGTAATACTGCCAACCCCAACTGCATCATAGAGTTATTCGCAACAACCTGAGCAGTTCTTGATGCGTAAATTGGAATACCTGACAAAATACCGATAAAGATGATTAAAGAACCACCGTTTCCAATACCTTTTTCTGTCATTAATTCAGAAATCCACATTACAAGAACAGAACCTGCGGTTAACACAACAATTGAACTAATGAAGAACATTATCGGGTTAACATTTGGTAATACTGCTCCAGGAAGATGGTGTAAATATAGCATGAAGATTAATGATTGGAACACAGCTAAAACAACAGTGAAAACTCTTGTGTACTGTGATAATTTTCTTCTTCCTGCTTCTCCTTCTTCTTTCTGTAATTTTTCCAATGACGGAATAACAACAGAAACAAGTTGGATAATAATTGATGAAGTGATATAAGGTCCAATACCTAATGCAAATATTGATACCTTACCCAAAGCACCGCCAGAGAACAAATCAAGAAATCCTATGATATTGTTTCCTTGAGCAATGTTTGCAAAAACTTGGTTGTTAATACCAAATAATGGCATTTGTACACCAAATCTAAATGCAGCAATCATCAAGAACGTGAAAATGATTTTCTGTTTCAATCCTGATGCGTTCCACATTGACATCAAATCATCAGTTGTAGGCATTTTTATTTGTGGTGCCATTATACTAACTCAACCTTTCCGCCTGCTTTTTCGATTTTTTCTTTTGCTGATGGTGTTACATAACAAGCTTTTACTGTAATAGCGTCTTTTAATTCACCATTACCCAAAACTCTTAAACCAACGCAAGAAGGGTGAACTCTGCCAGCTTCTTTAAGAACTTCCAAAGAAACTTCTTTCATCCCATATTGAGCAATTCTGCCAACATTGATTTCTGCATATTTCAATTGGTTGATAAGTTTGAAACCTTTCAATTTTGGCATTTGTCTATAACCTGGCATTTGACCACCTTCAAAACCTCTTTTAGCAGAGTTTCCAGAACGTTGTCCTTCACCATTATTACCACGACAAGATGTTTTACCGTGTCCTGATGAACGACCTCTACCAACTCTTTTTGATTTATGTGTTGCGCCTTCTGCAGGTCTTAAATCTTCTAATGTAATTGTCATTTTAATTTTTCCTTTCAATTTAATTCGGCACTAAAGCCGCTTACTCGCTTTCGCTATCACGACAATGTCGTTATACGCAATTTAATTAGTGAGAAGTGAGTAGTGAATTGTGAGTAGTTCATATCAGAAAAGGTCTATTCACCATTCACCAACTTCTATTCACCAAATTAGTCAACAATTTGAACCAAGTGAGGAACTTTGTTAACCATACCTAAAATAGTTGCACTATTATAGTGTTCAACTACTTGGTTTTGTTTTTTCAAACCTAAACCTGCAACAACCTTACGTTGAGCTTCAGAAGCTCCGATAAGGCTTTTTACAAGTTTAATTTTTATTTGTTTTAATTCAGTTTTTGCCATTTTATTTTGTCCTTTACTATATTTAATTCTCTAAAGACGATAAGACATTAAGTCGATAGGACGCTAAGTTCATTACGTGCTTCGCACAAATAAATCTTATCTGTCAATTTTTATTAATCAATTACCTAATAGATTAATTTAATAATTCTGCCATTGTTAAGCCACGTTTTTCAGCAACTTCTTTGAATGGAGTTAATGCTTTCAAAGCTTCTAAAGTTGCATTAGCAGCGTTTAGAGGAGCTTTAGAACCCAATGATTTTGCAAGAATGTTTTCAATACCAGCAAGTTCAAGAACTAGACGAACTGCACCACCTGCAATAATACCTGTACCTTGAGAAGCAGGTCTAAGCATTACTGCACCAGCACCAGATCTTCCTTTGATTGGGTGTGGAATAGTTGTCTTAAAGATAGGTACATTTACAAGATTTTTTCTACCATCTGCAATAGCTTTTTGGATAGCGATAATAACTTCAGCTGCTTTAGCACAACCAACGCCAACTTGACCTTTTTTGTTTCCAACGATAACAATTGCACGGAAGCTTAATTTTTTACCACCTTTAACAACTTTAGTTACACGGCTGATTTGAACAACACGTTCAATCCATTCAGATTGAGGTTTTTCTTCAGTTGTTTCAATTTTCTTTTTACCACGTCCACGTCTGCGTGAATGTTTTTCTTCAGCAGGAGCTTCTTCAGTTGTTGTTTCAACTGCATCAGCTTTAGTTTCTTCTACTACTGCCATTTCTTCTTTGTTTTCTAAATCCATTGATTTTTACCTTTCATAATGTAAGTTTGTCATTCTGAGGCTTTTGAGAGATTCTTCGCCTTATAGGCTCAGAATGACGAATGCCGAAGAATCTCATTAAAATTATTTGATTAAAACGAATACACCAAAATAAAGCTATTTAAAGCCTATGGTAAAGTATTCGCATGTAACTTTTCTGACAAGATATATAATAACAACAAAAAGAATACATTGCAAGTGTTTTGTATCCTTTTTGTGTAGATTTATAAAATTGTTAATTTATTAGATTATGGTAAGCAAGAAAAAAGATTTGTTTTTTGCTTTCCCATAAAAAAATATCCTCTCAAATCTTCCTATATTAGCAATATTTTTATTTTAATTATTTGATATATCTTAACTTATGACAAAGAAAATGAATAAGGCTTTTCACAAAAAGTTTGGTCAAAGACTTCGCTCATTAAGAAAAGAGCGTGGTATGACGCAGGAGCAATTGAGTTTTGAAGTCGAAGCAGATAATTCCTATATCGCAAATATAGAAAATGCGCACAGAGATATTCCTCTGTCACGCATTCGTCTAATTGCTAAAGCTCTGAATGTTGAACCTTATGAATTATTAAAATTTTAGTTTTTTATAATTTATACGGATAATCTTTTCTAAATTCGTAATTATCCATTTCTAATAGTTCTGTACAATAACTTGGTGTTGTTTTACATTTTTCCAATGCTTGCGCTCTGCTTGCTGATTTCATTCCGTTGAATGTAAATTTTCCGCACTTTCCCGTGTACCAAGTATGTGTTTGGCATTTTTCATTTGGACATAACAAATAGTGAAAAGCATCTCTTCCTTTTACATTTGGAGGTTTAGGACCGTTTACATCATACACAAAATCAACGCAATTTCCATTATGTATATATACATAACTTCCATCCTCAAATACCATGTATGATTCTCCGAAATTACTTCCAACTTCATTATTAGCAAGTGTTTTTATTGAGACAATTTTTATATAAGGTTTTAAATATGTATTAATAAATTTCTCTGTAACGGTGGCATTGGCGTTAAAATCATTATTCCCGTCTTCGTCTTTTATATCTCCTTGAATGCCGCCATCCTTACCCCATTCTCCGCAATCTCCATTATCTTGTTCGGACATCAAAATTGCCTGTTGCATAACACTATTGAACTTTTTCAACTTAGAACTATATTCAGTTTTCTTATGGTTTTCAATAAGGGCAGGCATTGTCATTGCCGCAACAACTCCAATGATACCGAGTGTGATAAGAACCTCCGCCAATGTAAATGCTATTTTACGAGAATTGTTCCAATGGGTTACGTGTGTAATGCCCCCTAAAACCCTTGCTATTAAACCATTGCGTCGGGGGGGGGGCATGCTGTTGCAATATTTTTTTGCATAATAATACTCCCTTCTTTTTTGTACAATTTTATTTAATTATTTTAAAATTTCACCTAACATATTAAGCATTGCTAATTTTAGTTTTTCACATTCTTCTTTTGTTTTTGCTTCAAATCTCAATGTAAATACAGGTTCTGTATTACTTTGTCTGATTAGCGCAAAACCTCCATCAAATACAATTCTCATACCGTCAAGTGTAATAATATCCTTAATTTGAGAACCAAAAATATTTTTATCAGCCTCAATCATTGATTTGACTTTTTCTAAAGTTGATTTTTTCAACTCATTTGGACAAGGATATCTGACTTCTGCTGATGAATAAACCTCATCAAATGCTTTCAACATATCAGAAATTTTAAATTCCTGATTAATTTTTTTATGCTTAGCTATAATTTCAATAATCCTACAACCTGCATAAATAGCATCATCAAAGCCGTAATATCTGTCTTTAAAGAACGTATGTCCGCTCATTTCACCAGCTAATAATGCGCCGGTTTCTTTCATTTTGTCTTTAATATATCCGTGACCTGTTTTGCACATAACAGAATGACCGCCTAATTTGTCAATAGTATCAAACAAAACTTGAGAACATTTAACTTCACTAACAACAGTCGGATGAATGTTGTTATCTTTGCAAGCTTCAATCAAATCTTGTGCGTATATTAAAAGTAACTTGTCACCTGTCAAAAATCTGCCTTCGGTGTCAATGATACCAATTCTGTCACTGTCGCCATCGTAAGCAATACCAACATCTGCGTGTTCTTTTAGAACGACTTCTTTTAATGTATCAAGAGTTTTTTCAACGCTCGGGTTTGGATGGTGGTTAGGGAAATTCCCATCCGGTTCAGAAAATAACTCTATAACTTCACAACCTAATTTTTTATACAATTCAGGTCCGACAACGCCACCTGTAGCGTTTGCACTATCGACAACTACCTTAACACCTTCGCCGATTTTGCCAAAACGATTTTCCATATCTTTAATATAATTAGGAATAATGTTTACTTCTGCAACTTTGCCTGTCATTTTGAGCGTATGCGAAGAATCTTCTTGAGATACTTCGGCTATAGCCTCAGGATGACTTAACCAATTTTTAAACGTAATATCACGAACTTCTTTAATTTGTTGTTCTGTCAAAGTTCGTTTATTAAATGTCATTTTCAAACCGTTGTATTCTTTAGGGTTGTGGCTTGCAGTAATAATTGCCGCAGCGATTACATCATAACCTTCAACACCGACAACTTCCGAATAATAACCTATAGGGGTAGGAGCAAGCCCTAGATTAATTACATTTGCGCCAGTAGAGGTAATTCCGTCTGCTAAAGCTTTTTCTAATGCAGGAGAATGCAATCTTGCATCTCGTGTAATTGTAATCCACATATCAGCAGTTTTCTTACCTGATTTCTCTTTCAACCATTCAACAAAACCAATTCCTGTATTATAAAAAAGTTCTTCTGTTATATCTTCGCCATAAATCCCTCTAATATCATTTTTTCCAAAGGCGTGTTCGTATTTTTGCATGTTAATTTACTCCCTAATCTTATTTCTTATGTTAAAATAATAGCATAAACTATGAAATTTCAAAATTTATTACAAAATATCTTTAATAATGAACGTTTTGCTGGTTGGGTATTTATATTACCTGCTTTATTAGGAACTCTTATATTTATCGTAATTCCTGTTATATGTTCATTCGGTTTGAGTTTTACAAAATGGGATTTATTAAATCCTATCCGGTTTGTTGGGTTAGACAACTACAAAGAAATCTTTTCAGAAGCTTTATTTTTCAAGATATTCTGGAATACTGTCGTTTTTGCGATATCAACTTCTGTTTTGGGAGTGATTATTCCGCTTATTTTGGCATGTATTTTAAATTCAAAAATCAGAGGGTCTGAATTTTATAGAACAGCATATTTTTTGCCTTTTATAACACCAATGATTGTAATAGGTGTTGTTTGGGAATGGATTTTTGACCCAAATATTGGGCTTTTGAACCACATTTTACATTTGCACATAAACTGGCTTTATGACACACATTTCGCAATGCCGGCTTTGATAATTGTGTCTGTATGGAAATTAATCGGTTATAATATGGTAATATTTCTATCTTCTTTGTCAGGAATTTCTCAAAGCATGTTTGAGGCTGCAAAAATTGACGGTGCAACCCCTTTCCAAACTTTTAAAAATGTAACAATTCCACTACTTTCTCCATCTATATTTTTTGTCGTAATAATAACAGCTATAAGCTCTTTTCAAGTATTTGATTTAATCTATTTAATGACGCAAGGTGGCCCTTTAGATAGTACAAATGTTTTGGTTTATGCGATTTATAAAAATGCCTTTGAATATTTTAATGTCGGAAAAGCATCTGCAATCGCTTACGTTTTATTCTTTATAATCCTTGTTTTAACTCTTGTTCAGTGGAGTTTGCGGAAAAAGTTAGTATATAATGAGGATTAATTTTTGTAACGAAAAGAAGTAAATTTTTAAAGTTTGAACATAAAACTTCCGTAGATTAATTTGTAATAGGGAGTGTATTTTATGTTTGAAAATAATGATAAAGAAAAAATTACAAAAGAAATTAACAGTTTGGTAGATGATATAGAAAAAATTAAAGAAAATGTTGATGTGTATTGCGAATTAATGAAAAAAATGTTTTTAAGTACATCTAACCTAAACTAGTGGCTAATGTAATAAATCAAGTATTTATTTATATTTGGTGTATGAAAATTGTTATATTAGGTGGTGTCGCAGCAGGTGCAAAAGCAGCAGCTAAAGCACGCAGGCTTTTACCTGATGCTGAAATCGATTTATACACGGATGATACGCATATTTCTTATTCTTCATGCGGATTACCTTATTATATTGAAGGGAATTTTGAGGATTATAAATTATTATTGGTTGTATCGCCTGAAGAATTTGAAAAGAAAAATGTTCATGTACATCTTAAAAATAGAGCTGTAAAAATCATTCCGGAAGCAAAACAAGTGTTAATTCAAGATTTGAGTACGCAAAGAGCCTACTTAGTTGACTATGACAAATTAATTATAGCCATAGGAGCAAGACCAATTATTCCAAAAATCAAAAATGTAAATCTTCCGAATATTTTCACCTTAAGAAAAATTGAAGATGGAATTGCAATTAAAGAAATGGCATTAAAATCAACACACGCAACAATTGTAGGCGGTGGATACATTGGGATAGAACTTTTAGAAGCTTTTGTAAAACAGAATTTGAAAGTAACTTTAATTGAGTATTCTTCTTGTGTTATGACAACTTTTGATGAAGATATGTCAAAATTAATTCAGGAGCAATTAAATTCAATAAGTAATAATAGATTTAAAATAATGACTTCTGAAATTGTTACAGAGTTTTCCGGAGATATTAACGGAGTAAAATCGGTTAAAACCGGTACAGGGAAAGTGTTTGACACTGATTTTGTCGTTTTATGTACTGGTGCTACTCCAAATGTTGAAATTGCAAAAGATGCAGGTATAGACTTAGGTGTAACAGGCGCAATTAAGGTTAATGAAAAAATGGAAACGAGTATCAAAGATGTTTACGCTTGCGGAGATTGTGTTGAAGAGCATTTAGTTGTAAGCAACTCTAAGATTTGGTTACCATTAGGCTCTAATGCAAATAAAGAAGGTAGAACTGCAGCTATTAATGCTTGCGGAGGTGATGACAAGTTTTTCGGGGTATTGGGTTCTTCTGTAACAAGATGCCTTAATTTGACTATGTCAATGACAGGTTTAACCGAAAAAAGAGCGGCTATGTTGGGATATACTCCTGTTTCAGTTACTGTTACCAAAAATGACAAGGTCGGATATATGCCAAATGTTAATAATATTACATTGAAACTAATTGCTGATTACAATACCGGGAAACTTTTAGGAGCGCAAGCAGTTGGTGCAGGTGATGCGGATAAGAGAATAAATGCGCTTGCAGCTGCGCTTTTAGGCGGAATGACAGTTGGCGAATTTTACAAAAATGACTTGACTTATGCACCGCCATTTTCTCCTACTATTGATCCTTTGTTGAATGCTTCTCAAATTCTTATGAATAAGGTCAAAACTTAAGATTTGCAAGATATTTGGCTACACCTTCTCCCATAGAAAAGCAACTTGCTTGAACTCTCAATGCTCCCTGAGCCATAAAATCTGCAGAAATACACCTTCCGACGACAAATAAGTTGTCTATATCTGCTGACATTAAGCTTTCTAGTGGTAATGTATAATCTTTTACAATCTCTAAAGTCGAGCTATCCTTATCTTTTGAATGAACATCAACAGGATAGTTTGAAACTACAACTGGGTGTTCAAACTTTTTGCCGGATTTTACGTTATCAATTGTGTAAACATATTTACCTTTAATTCTTCTTGAAACCCTTACTCCGAGCATGTCTGCAATGTTTGAAATATAGGAATTTTCAAATCCAGGAAGATATATTTTACAAAAATTAGCAAGTCTGAATATGTTCTTTCTGGCTAATTGCAAGGCTTTTGACATATTTACGACATCCAAAGTTTTTGTATAATCTATTATGCGAGGGCAGTTAAATGCGATAGTAGACGGCATTCCAGCGACTGTAAATATTTGAAAATAGTTCCTGTCGTGATCTTTTAGTATCCCTTTATTTACTGCATCTTCAAATAGCGGAGCTAAAGCCCACTTTTTACTTTTATCCCACGTATATGCGGTAGACAGGTGAATAAAGCCGTCTATATCCTCAACAGTAGTAACGTTTTTATCTTTATCATAATCTTTTAACCATTTTGCAAAATGAGGAACATCAACTCCACCCATCATAAATCGTAAACTAACCGGTTGATCTTTTTTCATTTCTTCCAAAAATTCACAGCCACAAAGTTTTCCAATTTCACAATTTCCTGTAGCATCAATTATATATTTCGCTCCGATAGATACCAATAAACCTTTGTTTTGTTGTTCTATCTTTTCGTTATATACAGATAACATTTCTTTAGAAATAATAACACCTTTAATCTTGTTATCCTCAAGTATTACATCCCTAATGTGGCAGTCAAAAAACACTTCTACATTAGCTTTTGCCATTAGAGTGTCTAGGGCAATTTTAGTTAACTCAGGATTGAACCAACCTTTATTCCCTAAATATGTCGCTTGACCACCAATTGAGTGTAGTTCTGTTGTTAATTCATTGTAAAAATCAGTGTTTATTTGATGTTCTCCTGATTTCATAGCAGGAACAACAAGCGCAGATGTAATCGTTCCACCTAAGTGTATATTCTTTTCTATTAAAAGTGTTTTAAGTCCTAATTTGCCGGCAGTATAAGCCGCTGCACAACCAGCAGTGCCTCCACCAACAACTATCAAATCATAATTATCCATTATATAATTATAAATTATAAATTTTCTCTTTGCAAAAAAGTTAATTTTTTGTCATAACTTTAAAAAAATTTGTTTCTATTAAAATTTTTTCACAAAAATATAAAAAATTCCCCTATAAAAAAAAATATTAGCGATACTATCGTTTAGATATATACCAATAATTAGCAACTACCTCTTTTATATGTTTTAATAAATTTTGAACTAGAAATAAGATTTGAATTTTCAACTTCAATTTTATGGTTGTTTATAATCGCCTCATTATCGAGAGATAAATCTTTGTCACGATAAAATATACCTGCCCTAGATTTCATAAGCCCTAAATCGTAATCTGAGAGGTCATGAATTAATTCAGTATTATAATTTGTTTCTCTATTATTTTGTGAAACATCTGTATAAGGTTTAATAGCAACAGTTCCGGTAAATTTGTTTTGATTTTTTGAAAATATTTTTTTTACAATAAAACCGGCGTTCAAAAAACAGTTTCTGACTTGTGCTGAATTTGAGTAAGTCAAAATTAATCCACCATCTTCAAGGTGTTCATATAATAGTTTAAAAAAATCAATACTCCATAGGCAAGGACATTTTGTTGGAGTAAAAGCGTCTAAAAATACAAAATTGTACTTGTTTGTATCATTCATTATGGCTTGTCTTGCATCATTGATTTCTAAGTTAAAATCAAAATCTAATAATTCTAGGCATTTAGAAGCCTTTTTATAGCCTTTAGATAGATACTTATAATATATATTATGTAAGAAGGCTTTTAAACGTCTTAGAGGGATATAAATAGACTTATTGTTTTGATAAAATTCAAATAGACGTATCATTTTAAGGTCAAAATATTGTCGATATTTCTTATCATATAAAATTGAAATAGTATTATTATCAATTTTGTTTAATATCTTTTGAAGTAATAATATATTCACCTCATTTTGCAATTTATATTTCGTACTAGCAGTATTTGCTGATAACTTTTTAATCTTTTCCTGTTTATATATAATTTCGCTTTTTGAATTAAGTTTCCCAATATTTTTTTCAAACGTTTTAAAAAATGGAGATAAAGTTGCAAGATTTTTATCTGTGTCTATAGCATGTATAAAAATCTTATACTTTTTGTTATTGGTATATATCTTGGCGCTATTTGTTGTTTTAGAAATGTTATTTGTATCTATCGTATCGTTATATATAATTTCTAATAATTTGTTTAGAAAACTTTTTGAATTATAACCAATTCCAAAACAAATATCCAAAATTTTTATTTCTGAATTTTTTCTAAAAAATTTTTCAAAATCAGAAGGCAAAATAAATTTTTCATAAGCTTCTGTTAAAGCTCCATAAGTCGAATGGTAAATATCGTTGGCCTCTGGGGAGAATAACCCTACAGAGCCATCATTTGTAAAATATGGGTATAACACGTACATATAGCCATTATAAGACATATACTGTATAGTTCAAATTCTTTATATATCTTCATTTTTGCCTTTTTTTAATGTTTTTGGTACAATACTAGTATTAAAATGAGGGAATTATGAAAATAAGTGTAAAAGTACCGGCAACAACGGCGAATCTAGGTCCTGGCTTTGATTGTTTAGGAATGGCACTGCCTATTTATAATACAATTACTATTGAAGAAACAGTTCTTCCGGGAACTGGAATTGAAATTAATGCTATAAATGATGCTTCAACCAGTGATGACTTGATATTTGAACATATTCCAATGGATGAAACAAGTATCATATACAAAGCAGTTGAATTATTGTATAACTCAATTGGGCAAACTCCTAGTGAATTAAAAATTACAGTACAATCCCAAATTCCTATTGCACGAGGCCTAGGAAGTAGCGCATCAGTTATTGTGGGTGGACTTTTAGCTGCAAATGAATTATTGGGTCATCCTGCTGATGAAGTTGCTCTTTTATCTATAGCAACAGAGGTTGAAGGGCATCCTGATAATGTTACCCCTGCAATTGTTGGCGGACTTTGTTTAACTTCTCAAGAAGATGACGGTTCTATCCTTTATAGGAAATTAAATTGGCCGGAAGAATGGAATATTACTGTTTGTATCCCTGATTATGAGTTATCAACAGATATTTCCCGTTCCGTTTTGCCCAAAGAAGTTCCTATGGAAGATGCAGTATTTAATGCAAAACGCTTAGCAATGTTTATTGAAGCAGTTAATACTAAAGATGCAGAATTGATGAAATACGCATTACAAGACAAATTGCACCAACCATACAGGATGAAACTCGTTCCTGGATTAGATAAGATTTTGGAAAATCTTAAGCATGAAGAAAATGTTTTGGGATGTGTTTTGAGCGGTGCAGGTCCTGCGATTATCGTAATTTCTCAGAAAAACGATTTAGACAAAATCAAATCTATTGTTAAAGAAACTTGGGAAGATATGAATGTTAAAGTTAACTTAATGACTTTACCTATAGAACCTCAAGGTGCGCAAATCGTAAGTGAGTAGGTTGAGATATGGATAAAATTGATTTTACACCATTAGAAAAAGCAATAAAAAGTCTTGACGAAATAATCGAAAGATATAATCGTGAAAGTTATGATGATGCGATTAGAGATGCCATGATTAAGAGATTTGAATATACTTATTCGCTTTCTTTAAGGTTCTTGAACCGATTTTTAAAACAAATGTTACCTGAAATTGAAGATAATTTGACATTCAATGAAATCATACGTGAAAGCAATAGATTTGGATTATTAAAAACAAACCTTGAGGAATGGACATTATATAGACAAAAGCGCAATATGTCATCACATACCTATGATGAAGATGTAGCAAAAAGTCTTGTTGTGGTTATTCATAATTTTAGAGATGAAGCTCATTTTTTGTTAGAACAATTAAAGAAAAATATAAATGATTAATTTAGAAGATAAATATATTGATTTCATAAAAAAAACTATTTCAAAATATTTGGGTAGTTTTGAGGTTTATTTATACGGTTCTCGTGTCAAAGGAACATCTAAAAAATATTCAGATGTTGATATAGCCTTATTATCTGATGAATTAACAGAAGATATTAAATCAAAAATTAATATAGATTTTGAAAATTCAACATTTCCGTTTAAGGTCGATATAATAGATTTGAAAACAATTTCTGATGATTTTAAGATTTTAATTAAAAATACTTTAGTAAAAATATAAAAAAAAGAGGCTCGTTTTGGAGAGCCTCTAATATTTTTTGTTAATTTATTACTTATTAACCTTGACCGGTGTAATCCGGTGTTAAGCCTTTTACGCCTGCCTTTTCTTCTTCTTTCTTTGCATCGTATTCGGCTTGAGCTATCTTTAATCTTGATTCTAAGTTATCTTTTTGTGTTTGTAAATCGTCTTCTAAGTCTTTAAGAGGTTGAAGCATTGATTCACGTTGCATTTCAAACATATTCTGCCATACAGAGTTAGCATTTTGATATTGCATTTGAACCATTTGAGAGAACTGTGCATACTTAGAAGAATCTACTCCTCCAAACATTTGTTGTACTGTTGAAGGATCTAATGCCCCAAAGTTTGTTCCTTGATTCATACCTAAGTAACCAAGCATTGCATTATTCATTTGTGATTGCATTTGAGCCTTCATGTTACGTTCTTGATACGTAAACATCTTTTCCATGTCACCGACTTGTCTAGTGACACGACGCAACTGGCTCTGGATTCCCGTCATCTGATACTGTAGATCTCTGACGAGCTTTCCGGCCATCAATTTACCATATGCGCCATTTAGAAAACCCATGATTACAATCCTCTTGTTTTTTTGTCCTCGTAATTATATAAAGTATTTTTGTTATAAGAAATTGCGTATTTTACGTAATTATGGTTAACATTTCTTTACATAAAAGATATATACTTTATAATAATACCTTACTTAATAATTGCCTAAATCTTGTTTTCTTGCTATAATATGGCACTAAAGGGGGATACCTAAATGTTAAAAAAAAGATTTTGGACTACTAAAAATATAATATTTACAATACTGGTTATTGTATTATTACTTATGTTACCTAAAATTGTAGGAATTTTGATGCTATTCTTTGGGGCTTATGTTATAGCATGCGCTCTTAATCCTTATGTTAGCAAGTTGATGAAAAAAATGAAAAATCGAACTGTAGCTGCATCAGTTGTACTATTCAGTTCTATTGCAGCAATTATTGCTCTTTTTATCCCAATAGCTTTTGTCGCATATAAAGAAATTAAAACTTTTTTAACTACAATGCCTGAAAAACTAAGTGATTTTAGTGCTTTTTTCATGAACACAAAAATATATGGGCATAAACTTCCTGAAATGATTGACTTTGATACAATTTTGGGAAATTCATCCAATCTTGCACAAGGGGTTGTAAACCAATCATTAACCTTTACGGTTACAGTTTTTCAATTAATTATGATTACTGTCGCTTTGACAATGATTGTGTACTATATTTTGGTTGACAAAACTTATTTAAAAACAAAGTTTTTGGAATTTTTTCCGCCTGATTTAAAAGATAAAGCTAATGAAATTTTAACTAATATCAGCAACAAGGTTGGTGGATATGTAAGAGCGCAAATTATCTCTATGGCAGCAGTTGGAATTATGGTTTCAATTGTACTTGTAATATTTGGGGTTGAATACGCTACTTTATTAGGTTTGGTATCCGGCTTGTTAGATATTGTCCCTATTTTGGGACCAACAATTGCTTTGGCAATAATAATTTTAGTTGCATATCCTGCCGGATTGGTGAAAATTCTTTTAATTGTTTTCGGATTTTTAGCAGTACAACAGCTTTCAAATTACGTTGTAAGACCTGTTTTATTCGGAAAACTTATGGAGCTACACCCGCTAATGATATTTTTGGCTCTGTTCTTAGCGGAACAATTCTTAGGTTTTTGGGGGGTAATCTTGTCACCTGCAATAGCTGCTACTATTTGTGTTTTGATAGATGAGTTATATTTAAGCCCTATTAACCTAAAATTAAAAGAGAACGAAGAAGATGCCTGAAAAATACCTATATAATTCTATAAATATATCTGATTATAAAATGTGGATGGCATTTCCTGCGATTTATTCTTTTTCAATGGCTTCATTAGGCTTTCTTTGGATGTTTAAAACCATTGACGAGGTCGAAGATGTTAGTATTGAAAGAATTTGTTCTGATACTGAAAAAACGCAATTTAAACCTACTGATGTTAACTTAATTGCTTTTTCATTTTCATTTGATTTGGATTTTTTAGAAATCTTTAAAATGCTGGAAAAATACAATATCCCACTGAAATCAAAAGATAGAACTTCAGCGCAATTGATTTTTGCGGGAGGTCCTGTTGTTAGTGCAAATCCGGAACCTTATAAAGAAATTTTCGATTTTTTCGTAATTGGAGATGGTGAAGACATAAATTTGCAAGCAGTTAGACTCTGCAAAACTAATAAAAATAAACCTAAAGACGAAATATTGAAATTATTGTCGGAGATTGATGGGGTTTATGTTCCAAAGTATTCAAAAATTGTAAACAAACACACTAAAAAAATTTCAGAATGTATTTATACTCCAATATTGACAGAAGATGCGTTTTTCCCGAACACATTTATAATCGAAATGACACGAGGATGTGCAAACCGTTGTGGTTTTTGTCTTGCATCTTATTTGAACTTACCATTAAGAAGTATTCCGTATGAAACATTAAAACAAGTGATAGATTTAGGGCTTGAAAACACAAATAAAATAGCATTGTTAGGCGCACAAATCAGCGCACACCCACACTTTCATGATATTTGCAAATATATTTATGAAAAAATTCAAAATGGTCAAAATATTGAAATGAGTGTTTCTTCATTAAGAGTTGATGCAATTACTCCTGATGTGGTCAAAACTCTTGTTGCTGCCGGTCAGAAGAACTCAACACTTGCAATTGAAGCAGGTAGTGAGCGATTAAGACGAGTTATAAATAAGAATTTAACAGAAGAACAGATTTTTAATGCGGTTAAAATAGCAAAAGACAATGGATTAAAAGGATTCAAATTTTATGGAATGATTGGAATTCCAACAGAAACACAAGCGGATTTAGAGGCTATTATAGAGCTTGCTAAACGTGTAAAAAAAGAAAATAAAGGTTTTGATATCTCTTTTGGTTTTTCGTCGTTTGTTCCAAAACCTCACACGCCTTTCCAGTGGTGCGGGAGAGAAGATAGCAAGTCATTAGAAAAGAAAAGTAATTTCTTGTTAAAAGAGTTGCGAAAAATTGGCGTAACCGCACATGTTTCAAGTATTAAATGGGATTACTGGCAAGCAGTATTATCAAGAGGGGACAGTAGTTTGACAGACTTTTTAATAGAAGTTTATAAACAAGGTGGAAAACTCGGAGCTTTCAAATCTGCAGCAAAAAAATTTGAAATTGATACGGATTATTTCGCATGTAAAAACTATTCCCTAGATAGTGAATTAGCTTGGGATTTCATCAATATACGTCCTGGAAAAGATTTTTTAATCAAAGAAAATCAGCGACTTTTAAATATTTAGTCTGGAGTATAATCACAATAAACTAAACTTGCCCATTTTTCGAAATAGCTGATTTGAGTTGCACTACCGGATTTAATATAAATTCTATGCAGTGAACTATGGGGTATTTTTAAAGCAGATATAATGGCTGCTTTTATAATATCTTTGTGCGTTACAATAATAATTCTGCTACCTTGATTTTCGTCAATAATTTTATTTAATGTGTCATTTACTCTATTAATAAATGCCGTAACGCTTTCTGCATCTTCAGGTACTGCCACTTCAGGACAATTGATTAGCTTTTCTAAAGCTTCAGGGTATTCTTCATGTACCTGTTCAAATGTCATATTATTGAATTTTCCACATTTTCTCGGATGTAAATCTTCGACAATTTCAAAATCTTGTTTGAATAATTTTGTAATCATTGCCGCAGATTGAACAGAGCGAGTTGCAGGGGATGTATAAATTTTATCGTTTTTAATCCCTCGTTTTTTTAAAAATTCACAAATTTTTTCGATCTCGTCAACTCCGGCATCACTTAACGGTGGATAAGTTTCAGAATCTGTAAACCTGTCATCTTCGCTTAAAATAGTTGCACCGTTACATATAAAAGTTATTTTACATTTTCTATCAAAATACATTTTTAATTACCTTTTTACTTAATAATTTTATTATAACATTATTTTGTAGTATAATCAAGATAGGTACAGTATAGGAGGTATAATATGAGGGGAAAAGCTTTTAAATTCGGCGATAATATTTCAACAGACCACATTGCACCCGGAAGATTATTCCATTTGCGTTCAAATTTGCCGGAATTTGCAAAACACGTTTTGGAAGATGCTGATCCAACTTTCGCAAGCAAAATGAATAAGGGAGATTTTGTAGTTGGGGGTTCTAATTTTGGCTTAGGTTCTTCAAGAGAACATGCTCCTCAAATTATTAAGATTGCCGGAGTAGGAGCTGTTATTGCGAAATCTTTTGCAAGAATTTTTTACAGAAATGCTATAAACATAGGGCTTTTAGCTATCGAAGCTGATACAAATGCAATTGATGCTGGTGATGAACTAGACTTGGACATTGAAAAAGGAATTTTAACTGACCTTACAAATGGCGCAATTATTCCAATAGAACCACTTCCTCCTGTTATGATTAAATTATTAAATGACGGTGGATTAGTAGAACACATCAAAAAGAATGGTGATTTTAAATTAGTATAATTACCAGTTTTGCAAAGAATAAATTGCGAACGTAGCAATATCTCTTGAATGAAGTCTGATGTATTCAGATTCTGTAGGATTTATGATACAAGCAGTTCTTCCACATTGTTTCAAAAACTCTGAAAGAGTTGTATAATCAGAGGCTTTTTGTCTATTTGCGTTGCACTCCTGTAAATTTTTACAAATTTCAGAAGGCCCGATATCGCCTAATCTTACACTTCCAAAAGAAGTCGGTGTATATGAAACAATATTATACTTTGAGGATAAGTTTTCACTATTCACATAATTTTTTATAGAATTATCAAAACTAATTGAATTGTCATCGTAAATATAAAAAACAGTTTTTTTATTTGAATTAAATATATTAGTCCAAACCCCAGATGAATTTACTCCTCTGATAACAGCTTCAGGTATTTTGTTTATTCTATATTTTGAATGTCTTGAAGAATTGTTATTGCGACTGTTTTTTTTCGAAAATTTTATATTTTGATTTTTAAAAATTTCTGTATTAGACAAATCATAAGTAATTTTGTAATATGCGTTTTCAAAATCACTAGGTGTAAAACCTTTTAAATAGCCTGTAAAATAACCTATTGCTAAAATTATTGCCAAACATATTAAGTAACTAGCAATTTCTATAATTTTATCTTTAAGTTCTTTTTTCATGAAAAAATCTCCACTCTGTTCAAAAAAATTATATAGCATTATTAACATATTTGCAATATCAGTTGACATTTCGGCGTTATCATTGTTTAATAAAGTTACACTGTCGTGTTTTTCGTGCTGAAATATAGTGGCAGTTAGACAAAAATAGGGCGTAGGAACTGTTTATATGGTTCGGCAGTCCCATCATAACCGGAATGCGTAAGGGTTTCAGGATATGGTTTTGTCGCAAAGGTAGAAAAGAAAAGGAGAAATTAAATGCCTACAATTAACCAGCTTGTACGTAGTGAACGTAAAAAGCTTACAGACAAAACAAAATCTCCAGCTTTGATGAATTGTCCTCAAAGACGTGGAGTTTGTACTAGGGTTTACACTACAACCCCTAAAAAACCAAACTCAGCTTTAAGAAAAGTTGCAAGGGTTAGATTAACAAATGGATTTGAAGTTACTTCATATATTCCAGGTATTGGTCACAACCTACAAGAACACAGTGTTGTTCTAATCAGAGGTGGCAGAGTTAAGGATCTTCCTGGTGTTCGTTATCACATCGTTAGAGGTACATTGGATACTGCTGGCGTTGCTAACAGAGCGCAAAGTAGATCTAAATACGGTGCTAAGAAAAATGCTAAAGGAGGTAAGAAGTAATGTCAAGACGTTCTAAACCAGCAAAAAGAGTTCCATTAGCAGATCCAGTATATAATAGTGTTGATATTTCAAAATTCATCAACAGAATTATGCGTCGTGGTAAAAAATCATTAGCTGAAAAAATCTTCTATGCTACATTGGATAGAATACAAGAAAGAACTGGTGAAAAATCATTAGATATTTTCCAAAAAGCTATGACAAATGCAACTCCGCTATTGGAAGTTAAAGCAAGACGTATCGGTGGTTCTACATACCAAGTACCTATTGAAGTAAAAGCTGATAGAGGTTTTGCTCTTGCTTCTTCATGGTTAATTGAATCAGCTAAAAAACGTGGTGGAAAATCATTCATCGATAAATTAACTAACGAATTGATTGATGCTTCAAACGGTTCAGGTGCTGCTTGTAAAAAACGTGAAGATACTCACAAAATGGCTGAAGCTAACAAAGCTTTTGCTCACTACAGATATTAATAATAGATTCTCTGTTTAATATTAACAAAAAAGAACTCCGAATATTTTCGGGGTTCTTTGCTTTTATTCTAAGTTTTTAAATCTTCTTTTGGATTAGTCATATTTTTTATATCAAATAGTTTTACAAAACTCCTTAGTACTGCGGGATTAAATACTGTTGGCGGACAGTCTGACAAAAATATGTTTTTTGCTCCATTACTTTTCAGATTAATTATATTGGTTAAGGAATTTGTGTCACATTTTGTTAGAAAAAACACTACATTGTCTGATGATAATGAAATTTTTGAAAACAACTTATGCAACACTTCATATAACAGAGAATAATCATTTCCTAAGTTAAAAGCATAAACATTTTCTAATTGTGGATTATAGGAAAAAGTGATTACAACATCACTTTTATCAATTATTGAATAAAACTTTTTGAAATAATTTTTCTGTTCAAATGAAAGACTTGATAGTCCGATTATATAGAGTTTTTCAGGCTTTGTAGAACGTATTTTATCTATAATTTTATCAAGTTCATTTTCATTATAACCAACAATTTCTGGTTGTCTGTTTTGCCCCTTAGCAAAACCTTTTGCCTGTTGTGCAGAATTTATTAAAGGTGTAAAATCATTGTTTTCAATTTTTACAACTCCTTTTGGAGCTATTTTGTCTGTTGTAAAAAGTCTGCCCCTATAAAGATATTCTATATTTTGTGCCTCGTTTTTTGTCAAAAGAATAGCACCCGGAAAAGTTGCAAAATCAAGAATTGTACTATTCACTCCTGTTCCAAAATGTCCCTTCAAGTTTTTAAATTGTTTAAAATAAGGAAATGAGTGTGCAATTAAAAGGTTTCCATTTGTGTAAATATCAATGTTTTGAGTATTTGCGGCAAGTAAAACATTTTTTAAGTCATTCAAATTAGAACCTGAAACCATAATGGCTTTATTTTTACTAGTTGAATGCGAAACTTCAGTTTTTTCTATTTGTCCGAAATTTTCTTTTTGGACTTTATTAATTAGTTTTAAAATGTTTATATCTTCGGATGCAAGGCATTTAATCATGTTTTTTATTACATCTGAATTTATTTTAGTTTTATTAAATAAATTCAAAGCATCTAAAATAACATTAATTGCATCCTCACAAAAAATGCCATAATCATAAAGAATAACAACATTTATGCAAACACTTTTTATTGATGTTGTCAGAATTTCTGATAAATATTTTTGCCCTTCACTCATTTTTTTGAATTTTTGTAAAAACTCTTTATCCCCCATTTTCAAAATAGCTGATAAGCTTGTCTTGGGTGATAATTTTATTAAATGTTTTAAATCTACACACAATTTGTTATTCTTTTTACAAAGTTGCAAATATTCTTTTCTTGCGGAGATTAAGTTGTTATATTCTTTTGAAAAAGCGTTCAATACTTGAACTTCTGACAAATCTTTAACAGCATCACCAGATGCGATTTGCGTAATAACATCAAGAATTATTGATGGTTTGACAATATCAAAATCTCTTAATTTTATAAGATAATACGCAATTTGCCTTAGTAATATCATCATAACTTCTTGCATAGAAGAAATATTTGGAGAAATTGAGCATGCTCCCATTGCGACACAATCATTGTATTCATAGTTATTTGACGCATTATAAAACATTTTTAACCTCTATTTTTTGCATATTCAATAATATCATCTGACTCATACATAGAAACTCCATTTTGAGGATCATCTAAAAATGGAATTTGAGCTTTTCCGCCCAATTTTAAAAGCGAACTAAGATTTTCAGGTTCTGCAACGTCTTTTTTAGTAAAATTAATATTATTTTTTTCAAAAAATTCAATAACTTTTTGGCAATATGGGCATGTTTCTGAAATATACAAATCTAACATGTTTCACTCCTTTTTTTATTATTATAAAGCGTTAAACATACGACATATCCCCCTACTATCCAATACTTAGGATTATTTGCATAAGATTAATTTTTATATTAAACTTAGCATTATGAAAAATATATTATTTGTATTCGGAACGCGCCCCGAAGTGATAAAATTAGCGCCGGTTATTTTGGAACTAAAAAAATATCCAGAAAAATATAATGTTATTGTTTGCAATACAGAGCAACAAAAAGAACTCTCAAATCAAACATTGGCATATTTTGGCTTAAAAGCCGATATTAACCTTGATTGTATGAAACCAAATCAATCGTTGTTGGAAGTACAAACACGTATTTTAACAGCCTTAGATAAAGTTTTTGATAACAACAAAGTTGATGCTACAATTGTACAAGGTGACACAATGACTGTTCTTTGTGGCGCTTTAGCAAGTTTTTATAGAAAAATCCCTGTATATCACGTTGAAGCAGGTTTGAGATCTTATGATATTTATGAACCGTTTCCGGAAGAAGTTATGCGTCAAATGACCTCTCGTGTTGCAGAATTAAATTTTGCACCTACTGAAAAAAATAGACAAGCTTTATTAAAAGAAAATATTTCTGATGACAAAATATTTGTAGTAGGAAACACTGTAATTGATGCACTTTTCTGTCTTTCAGAAGAAACTCTTAATAGCGCAAAAGAATATTATAAAAATCTTGGAATAACAATTGACGATAAGTTGGTTCTTATAACTGCTCACAGGCGTGAAAATCACGGAGAAAGAATAAATAGGATACTTGATGCTATTGAACATCTTGTAACCGAATATAAAGACCATACATTTGTTATTCCGGTACACCCGAATCCGAATGTTAAAGATAAAATCCACGCAAGGTTGGAAAAATACTCTAATGTTAAACTTTTAAAACCATTGGATTATCCATACCTTGTATATTTAATGAAGAATGCAAAGTTAATACTTACTGATTCCGGCGGAATACAAGAAGAAGCTCCTTCGTTTGGTTGTCCGACACTCGTTATGAGATATGAAACGGAACGTCAAGAAGGTATTGATGCAGGAGTTTCCGTTTTGGTCGGAGCAGATTATGACAAAATTGTTTCTTACAGTGAAAATATTCTTTCTAAAACGAGAGAAGAAACTCGTTTAAAAGCCCAAAACCCTTATGGGGATGGAACTTCATCTAAAAAAATAGAAGAAATTATTTCTAAATATTAATAAATTATATAGGCGGGATATGTTTCCCGCCTTATTTATATATTTAGTAATTCATTTGCCAATTATCGTTTAAAATTTTACCGAAACAACCAGCTATAGAAGCACTATCTGCAATACAAACATCATTAAATTCTGTTTCACGTTGAGCCTCAGTATGAGGGAATGTTCCTCCATTGCGTAGACAAGTATCAATATTACCATTTACATCTATACACATGTCAAAAAAATCTCTACCCAATATATTAGGACCTTTTTGTCCATTAACATCAACAACCATAACAATAAAATTTCTGCCATTACTCAACCACGGTCTAATTGATGTTCCATTAGCTAAAACAAAACTCATTCCAAGTCCATCAGCGTCATTATTAAAACCACTTGCGGTTGCTCCAGATATTTTCTTATATTCTGGCTGATTTGCAAAACATGGAGTAACAGTACTACTATCCAAACAACTATTCACAACTTTAAAATAAGAAGAAATAAAATTATTTACTTCTGCTTGTGAACTCATACCTGCTTCTCTTAAATTGAGAGCATTTCTGTCAGTTTGATATCTCAAAAGAGCCTGTGACATCTCATTATATGTTTTATGTAACTGAGTAACGTAACTTTGACGTTGATAATTTTGCATTAATGTTGGAACAGTCATTGCTGAAACTACACCGATAATACCGAGAGTGACAAGAACTTCGGCGAGAGTGAAAGCTCCACACCAATGTCTGAAGTATGAACCAACACTCTCACAGAGGGCTACGTGCGTAGCACCTGCTCGTTTAAGTGAATGGTGAGTAGTGAATAGTGAGTGGACCTTATCAGTAAAATTATTTCCTTTCATTTTACCAACCATGCGATACTTCGGACTGTTGTCCTCAGTATGACGTTTCACGTCATTGCGAGCGGTGC
>ENA-ORRO01000019-ORRO01000019.1-human-gut-metagenome-genome-assembly--contig:-NODE-19-length-143622-cov-22.418028_pt1:0-142500 | contig 143622 bp, 133 predicted proteins | sample MGYA00242176_ERZ509136 | MGnify/ENA primary metagenome ERZ509136 (study PRJEB26280, sample SAMEA2338644) | human gut metagenome | biome: human gut; feature: human-associated habitat...
GAGACGGCCTGCGAGCCGACTTCCTTGTAGCACTCCTGATGGTCGCAGACGTTGTAGAGGTAGTACGTCTTGTCCTTGCCGTCCTTCTTGCCGCGGAAGATGCAGCCGATGTTCGTCTTGCCCTTCGTGCGCGGGCCGAGGCTCGCCGGATCCGGCAGCACGGCCTTGAGGAACTGCAGCGGCACGATCTTCTTGCCCTCGAACTCGATCGGCTCGATTGACGTCATGCCGACGTCCTCGAGGCACTTGAGGTGCGTGAGGTAGCTCTGGCCGAACGTCATGAAGAAACGGATGCGCTTGATGCCCGGGATGTTGAGGCCGAGGCTCTCGAGCTCCTCGTGGTGCAAGAGGTACATGTCCTTCGGTCCGACTTCCGGGAAGTTGTAGACGCGCTTGATCTCCATCGGCTTCGTCTCGACCCAGTGGCCGTCCTCCCAGTAGCTGCCGTTGGCCGAGACCTCGCGGATGTTGATCTCGGGGTTGAAGTTCGTCGCGAACGGGTAGCCGTGGTCGCCGGCGTTGCAGTCGAGGATGTCGATGTAGTTGATCTCATCGAAGTGATGCTTGAGCGCATAGGCGGCAAAGACGCCCGTGACGCCCGGGTCGAAGCCGGAGCCCAGGAGCGCCGTGATGCCGGCCTTCTCGTAGCGCTCGCGATAGGCCCACTGCCACTTGTACTCGAACTTCGCCGTGTCCTCCGGCTCGTAGTTGGCCGTGTCGACGTAGTTCGTCTTCGTCGCGAGGCAGGCATCCATGATGTGCAGGTCCTGATACGGCAGCGCGAGGTTCAGCACGACGTCCGGCTGGAAGTCCTCGATCAGCGCGATGAGCGCCTCGACGTCGTCCGCGTCGACCTGCGCCGTGCGGATCTTCGTCTTCGTCGTGCCCTCGAGCTTCTCCTTGAGCGCGTCGCACTTCGACTTCGTGCGCGATGCGATCAGTATCTCACTGAATTCGTCCGAGTTCTGGCAGCACTTGTGGATGGCGACACTCGCGACACCACCGCAGCCGATGATCAAAGCTTTTCCCATGTTTATGCCTCCTAGATTGAGATTATATAGATAAATAGACTTACTTACTTGAGGTAGGGCTTCTCGAGCGCCAGCAGCATCTCGCGCAGGAGCTTTAAAGCCGTGGCCGTCGAAATGCCGCTCGGGTCGAGCGGCGGCGAGAGCTCGACCATGTCGCAGCCGACGATATGGCAGCCGCGGATGGTGCGCAGCGCGGCAGAGAGAAGGTCCGTGAAGCGCACGCCGCCCGCCTCGGGCGTCCCCGTGCCCGGGAAACACGAGGGGTCGAGCACATCGAGGTCGATTGTCAGGTAGATGGGACGTCCCTTGAGCGCTGCGATCGTCTCATCAAGGCCAGCGAAGCTGAACTTCTGGATCTTCGTATGGCCCTCGGCCGACCAGTACCACTCCGCGCGCTCGCCGCTGCGGATGCCGAACTGGAAGATGCGGCCGTCACCGATGATTTCCCAGATGCGGCGGATGACCGTCGCGTGCGAGAGGCGGTTGCCGAGGTATTCCTCGCGCAGGTCCGTGTGCGCGTCGAAGTGGATGACGGCGACATCGGGGTACTTCGCCTGCACGGCGCGGAAGGCCGGCAGCGTCACGAGATGCTCGCCGCCAATGAGGAACGGCAGCTTGCCGTCCGCGACGATGTCTCTAGCGCACGCTTCGATGTCCGCGAGCGCACGCTCCGTGTCGCCGAAGCAGAGCTCGAGGTCGCCGCCGTCGAAGACCTTTGCGTCCTCGAGGTCGAGGTCCTGATACGGGCTGTACGTCTCGAGGCCGTACGACTCCGCGCGCATCGTGCGGCTCGCAAAGCGCGTGCCAGGCCGGTACGACGTCGTCGAGTCAAATGGCGCACCGTAGAGCACGATGCGGCTCTCCTCGTAGTCGTTTTCACAGCCGAGGAAGGTCTCGACATTACGATTCCGGTTCAACATCTCTTAGCATCTCCTCCACATAATTCGGCAGGGCAAAGGCGCCCGCGTGCAGCTGCGTGTTGTAGTAGCGCGTCTTGAGGCCGATGGCGTTCCAGCGCACCCAGTTGACGTCCTTGACGGGATGGCGCTTCTTAGCGGCAAAGCCGAAGAGCCAGTGGCCCGATGGATACGTCGGGATGTGCGCCTGATAGACGCGGCTGATTGGGAAGGAATCGACGATGCGCTTGTGGGCGCGCTGCATCGCGTAGGCGTCCTGCTGGTAGAACGGGCTCTCGTGCTGGTTGACCATGATGCCGTCCTCGCGCAGCGCCTTGTAGCAGTTGCCGTAGAACTCCTTCGTGAAGAGGCCCTCGCCCGGGCCGAACGGGTCCGTCGAATCGACGATGATGAGGTCGTAGGCGTCCTCCGCATGGCGCACGTACTTGAGGCCGTCCTCGTAGTGGATCGTGACGCGCGGGTCGCCAAGGCAGCCCGCCGTCTGCGGCAGGTACTTCTTGCAGACCTCGACGACGAGCTCGTCGATCTCGACGAGATCGATGTGGCGCACCGTCGGATAGCGCAAGAGCTCGCGCACCGTGCCGCCATCGCCGCCGCCGATGACGAGGATGTCGTGCGCGTCGGGATTGACGCACATCGGCACATGCGTGATCATCTCGTGGTAGATGAACTCATCCATCTCCGTCAGCATCATGTAGCCGTCGAGCGTCAAAAAGCGGCCGAACTCCTTCGAGTCGAAGATGTCGATGCGCTGGAATTCGCTGCGGCCTGAGTAGAGCTGGCGGTCCACCTTGATGGAAAAGCGGACATTCGGTGTGTGATGTTCGGTAAACCAGAGTTCCATAAAATCCCCCCTCTATTTCACGATTATTTTACGACATTGAGCCGCGCGAGCGTCATGTCCTCGGGGCCCGTCATCTGGCAGCCCTTCTTGCGCGCGTAGCGGATGTAGGTCAGGACCTCGTCCGTGATGCGCTCGCCCGGCGCGAGGATCGGGATGCCCGGCGGGTAGCACATGACGAACTCGCTGCAGACACGGCCCGAGGTCGACTCGATAGGCAGCGACTCCTTCTCGGCGTAGAACGCCTCCTGCGGCCCGTAGACGACCTCTGGCTCGATGTACTCGGCCTTGAGCATCTTCGAGGAGTCCTTGCGGTAGTTGCGCCGGATCTCCGCGAGCGCCGCGACGAGCCGCTCGATGTCCTTGGGCCGGTCGCCGACCGAGACATAGGCCAAGAGGTTCGCGATGTCGCCAAACTCCGTCTGGATGTCGTACTCGTCGCGCAAGAGGTCGTAGACCTCGATGCCCGCGAGGCCCGTCGGCCGCGTGAAGATGGAGAGCTTCGTCGTGTCGAAGTCGTAGATGGAGTCGCCGTTGATGAGCTCGCGGCTGTAGGCGTAGTAGTCGCCAATCGCGTTGATCTCATCGCGCGCGTACTCGACGAGCCCGATGACCTTATCGAAGATCTCCTGCCCGTGTAGGGCGAGGTTGCGGCGGCTGATGTCGAGGCTCGAGAGCAGGAGGTACGATCCCGAGGTCGTCTGCGTGATGTTGATGACCTGGTGCACGTAGCCCGCATTGACGTTCGGACCGCAGAGCAGCATCGAGCTCTGCGTCAGCGAGCCACCCGACTTGTGCATGCTGATCGAGGCCATGTCGGCGCCGGCCGCCATCGCCGAGACGGGCAGCTTGTCGTGGAAGTAGAAATGCGTGCCGTGCGCCTCGTCGGCGAGCACCATCATGCCGTGCGCGTGCGCGAGGCGCACGATCTCGCGCAGGTTTGAGCAGATGCCGTAGTACGTCGGGTTGTTGACGAGCACGGCCTTGGCGTCGGGATGGCGCCTTATGGCATCGGCCACCTCCTCGACGCGCATGCCGAGCGAGATGCCGAGCGTATGGTCCATCTGCGGGTTGACGTAGACCGGGACGGCACCGCAGAGGATCAGCGCGTTGATGGCGCTGCGGTGCACATTGCGCGGCATGATGATCTTGTCACCGCGCCCGACTGCCGTCAGCACCATCGCCTGCACGGCCGACGTCGTGCCACCGACCATGAAGAACGCATGTGCCGCGCCAAAGGCCTCCGCTGCGAGCTTCTCCGCATCGCGGATGACCGAGACGGGATGGCAGAGATTGTCGAGCATCTTCATCGAGTTGACATCGACGTCGAGGCACTTCTCCCCGAGGAAGTCCCGGAGCTCCGGATTGCCGCGGCCGCGCTTGTGGCCCGGCACGTCAAACGGCACGAGGCGCGCGCGCTTCATGCGCTCGAGCGCCTCGAGAATCGGTGCACTCTCCTGAGTCAGATATCGTCCCACTGTCTTTCACTTCCTTATCTTTATCATCTTTATCGCATTTTTTCAGTAGAGATTGCGGCCGCTGTAGATCTCGATCATCTCGCGGCGCAGGCTGTTGCTGATGGCGAGGCGGTCCTTCGGCGGGATCTCGTAGATGTCCGTGTTGAACAGGTAGTTCTGCAACTGCGGCTCCTTGATGAGCATGCGCGTGTGGTAGAGATTCGCCTGGTAGAGGTTGATGTCGACGGCGTCGTAGCGGTCGAGCGTCTCTTGCGCGATGAACTCCTGGATGGAGCGCATCTTTGAGTCCATGAAGAGCTTGCGGCCGTCGAGGTCGCGCGTGAAGCCGCGCACGCGGTAGTCCATCGTGATGATGTCCGAGTCGAACTGCGCGATCATGTAGTCGAGCGTCTTGAGCGGCGTGATCTCCCCGCACGTCGCGACGTCGATGTCGACGCGGAACGTCGCGATGCTCGTGCCCGGATGGAACTCGGGGTACGTGTGCACCGTCACATGGCTCTTGTCGAGATGCGCGAGGATCGTGTCGCCGAGGATGGCCGACTCGACCGGCTTTTTGCGTCCCGATGTCACCGCGTCTTCTTCCGCGATGAGCATCGTCACGCTCGCGCCCTGCGGGTCGTAGTCCTGCTTCGCGATGTTGAGGATGCGCGCGCCGATCATCTCCGTGACCGTCGACAGGATCTTCGTCAAGCGCTCCGAGTTGTACTGCTCATCGATGTACTTGATGTAGTCCTGCTGCTCCCGCGCCGACTTCGCATAACAGATATCATAGATGTTGAAGCTCAATGCCTTCGTCAGGTTGTTAAAGCCGTACAGCTTCAGCTTTTCCTCCAATCCACCAAAACCTGCCTTTCTTTTTATGGCTTTCATCAAAAAGGCCACGACTCCAGAAGCCGTGGCCTTTCTGCTAACTTTAGCTTTATTTTAGCAGATTCAACTCGTTGAAACAAGTGGAATCTTGCGCCCGAAGGCGTGGATTTTGAGCGGATCGCGTGCGGTTATTCCGACTGCTCGTCCGACTGTGCAAAGCGCCCGAGAAGCTCGCGGTCCTTGTCGCTGAGCTCCTTCTTCTCCAAGAGGTCGGGGCGCCTTTCCTGCGTCAGCCTGAGCGACTGCTCGTGGCGCCACTGGCGGATCTTCGCGTGGTCGCCCGAGAGCAGCACCTCCGGCACCTCCATGCCCTCGAAGTCGCGCGGACGCGTGTACTGCGGGAAGCCCAAGAGGCCGTCGTAGAACGAGTCTGTCGGCGCCGACTCCGCATCGCCGAGCACGCCCGGCAGCATGCGCGAGACGGCGTCCGTGATAACCATCGCGGGCAGCTCCCCGCCCGTCAGCACGAAATCGCCAATCGAGATGGCCTCGTCGGCGAGCGGATAGATGCGCGCGTCGAAGCCCTCGTAGTGGCCGCAGATGAAGACGAGCTGCTCATAGCCCGCGAGCTCCTTGGCCTTCGCCTGCGTGAAGACGGGCCCCGCGGGGTCCATGATCAGCACGCGGCGGCTCGCCGCATGCGCCGCTGTCTCCTCGAGCACCGCGCGCACGGCGCGGTACATCGGCTCCGGCTTCAGCACCATCCCCGCGCCGCCGCCAAACGGCGAATCGTCGACATGCCTGTGCTTGTCGTGCGAGTAGTCGCGGAAATTCGTGAAGTGGATGTCGAGGATGCCCTTGTCGACGGCGCGCTTCGTGATGCTCGCACCGAACGGCCCTGCAAACATCTCCGGGAACAGCGTGATCATGTCAATGCGCATCGTCCGTCTCCTCCGGCAGGTCGACGACCATGCGGCCGCCCGCGACGTCGATCTGCTTGACGACCGCCTTGAGCGCAGGAATCAAGAGCTCGCGTCCGTCCGGGCGACGCGCCTGATAGACGTCGTTGCTGCCCGTGCGCAGGACGTTCTCGACCGTGCCGAGCTCCGTGCCCGCCCCGTCGTAGACCGTCAGGCCGATGATGTCGAACGTGTAGAACTCGCCTTCCTCGAGCGGCACGGCCTCGCTGCGGTCGACCGTCAGCAGGCGGCCCGTCAGGCGCATCGCGTCCTCGCGCACGGGGTACTCGCGGAACTTCAGCAGGATGAACTGCTTGTGGTACTTGCAACTCTCGATGTGCAGCAGCTCGTCGCCGACCATGACTTCTTTCATATCGGCAAAGCGCTCGGTGAAGTCCGTCAGCGGGATGATGCGCATCTCGCCGTGGATGCCGTGCGCCGCGCCGACCTTGCCGATCGTCACACGGTCCTTGGACGCATTTTTCTTAGCCGCGGATGGCGATAATCTTGTCATCTTCCACCAGCACTTCCACATTCATGAGCTCGCGCATGTCGTCGCCGACCTTGACGTCGACCTGGCGCTCGAGCGTGCCTTGCACAATCTCCGAACCGATCTTGAGCTTCTCCGTCTGCTCCTTCTGTGCGAGAGCCTGTGCGCGGTAGTCCGCACGCTTCTGGCGCTCCTGGCCGAAGTGCTGCTGGATGGCGTGCAGACGCTGGATCTCCTGCGGCGTCGGGTCATCGGCATTGGCCGGGCCGTTCTCCTGCAGGACGCGCTTCTCCTGGATGTCGAGCTGCTGCAGCTCGAGCTCCGCGCGCTGGATGCCTTCCGTGAGTTCCTTGAGCATCTTTTCCTTGAGCTTTTCCGTGACCTTTGCCTTGATCGTCACCGGCATCTTGAGCGAAATCGTATCCATGTTTGTTCCTCTTTTCTGCTCGAACTTGAAATACAAAAACAGCGGCAAAGCCCACAAGTCTTTGTGTGGGCGATGCCGCTCTTCTTCTGATTTCATTTATTCAATGATATCAACCGAGACTTTTTTGTTCTCCCGGGTGGCTGCGGCCTTGACAACCGTGCGCATGGCTTTCGCGATGCGGCCCTGGCGGCCAATGACCTTGCCCATGTCATCCTCATCCACGTGGAGTTCGAGCGTAACCTGGCGGTCCTGCTGCTTTTCCTCGACGCGGACATCTTCGGGATGATCCACTAAGGACTTCGCGATGACTTCAACAAGTTCTTTCATGCTGTAGCCTCACTCAATCAGTTCTTAGCGTTCTTTGCCTCAGCAAACTTAGCCATGAGGCCCTTCTTGCTGAAGAGATTCTTAACGGTGTCCGTCGGCTGAGCACCCTTGCCCATCCAATCGAGAACCTTCTCCTCGTCAACATTGACGACTGCCGGGTTCTGGGACGGATCGTAGTTACCGAGGACCTCGATGAAACGACCATCGCGCGGTGCGCGGGAGTCCGCGACAACAATGCGATAGAACGGATTCTTCTTTGCACCCATACGGTTCAGACGAATCTTTACTGCCATGTGAATTCACCACCTTTCAAATTGGGATTGGGAAATATATCAATGCATGAACGGCAATTTCGGGAGCCCGAGGCCGCCGAGATTCGGCAGGCCTTTCTTGCCCTTCTGCATCTTCTTCATTTTCTTCATCATCTTCTTCATCTCGCCGAACTGCTTCAGGAGCTTGTTGACATCCTGCACGCGCGTGCCGGAGCCCATCGCGATGCGCTTGCGGCGGCTGCCGTTGATGATGTTTATGTTGGCGCGCTCTTTCGGCGTCATCGACTTGATGATGGCCTCGATCTGGCGGATTTCCTTGCCGTCGAGGTCGATGTCCTGTCCGGCGAGCTGCTTCTTGAGGCCGCCCATGCCCGGGATAAGCCCTAAGATGTTGTCGAGCGAGCCAAGCTTCTTGACCTGCTGCATCTGCGCGAGGAAATCATCGAGCGTGAACTCGTCCTTGCGCAGCTTCTTCTCCATCTTCTTGGCTTCTTCCATGTCGAAAGTCGCCTGTGCCTTCTCGACGAGCGAGAGCACATCGCCCATGCCGAGGATGCGCGACGCCATGCGGTCCGGATGGAACGGCTCGAGCGGCTCGAGCTTCTCGCCAAGACCGATGAACTTGATGGGCACGCCCGTGACCGCCTTGACGGAGAGCGCGGCACCACCGCGGGCATCGCCGTCGAGCTTCGTCATGACGACACCGTCGAGGCCGAGCGCGTCGTTGAACGACTGCGCGACGTTGACGGATTCCTGGCCCGTCATCGCATCGACGACGAGCAGGATCTCATGCGGATGGACCTCCGACTTGATGTCGCAGAGCTCCTTCATGAGCTTCTCATCGATCTGCAGGCGGCCCGCCGTATCGATGATGACGACATCGCAGGCATGCGACTGCGAATAATCAATCGAGTTCTTCGCGATCGTCACTGCATCCGTACCCTGCTCCATCGAGAACACGGGGATGTCGAGCTGCTTGCCGAGGACCTGCAGCTGCGTGATGGCCGCCGGGCGGTAGATGTCCGCCGCGACGAGCAGCGGGCGCTTGCCCTGCTTCTTGAGCGCGAGGCCGAGCTTGCCAGCAGACGTCGTCTTGCCGGCGCCCTGCAGGCCGACCATCATGATGATCGTCGGCGGCTTCGGACTCATGTTGATGCGACTCTGCGTGCCGCCCATAAGCTTCGTGAGCTCCTCGTCGACGATCTTGATGACGACCTGTGCCGGCGTCAGCGTCTCGAGGATATCCTGGCCAATCGCGCGCTCCTTGACGGTCTTGATGAACTGCTTGACGACCTTGAAGTTGACGTCGGCTTCGAGAAGTGCCATGCGTACTTCTCGCATCGCCTCATTGACGTCGTCCTCCGTCAGCTTGCCATGGCCGCGGAGCTTCTTGAAGGTTGCCTGAAGTCGGTCCGATAAACTTTCAAAAATCAAAAATCATACCTCCCGGCCATATTCACTGCTGCCAAGTAACGGCACGAGGCGCGCGAGGATATCGCGGACTGCCGCGTTGTTCTCATCCGTCCGCAGGGCCTTGACCGAGCGGCAGATGTCCGCGAGCACCGCGCGCTCCTTCTGGTAACGCGCCACAAGCCCGAGCTTCGCCTCATACGATTCCATGGCCTTCTCGGAGCGATGGATGTTGTCATAGACCGCCTGCCGGGAAATCCCGAGCTCCTCGCCGATCTCCGACAACGAGAAATCCTCAAAGAGATGCATCTTGAGGCATTCCTGCTGCTTCTCTGTCAAAAGCGCCCCATAGAAATCAAACAGCGCCGACAAATACAAAAGCTGCTCCATCCTGCCCCACCTTCATCTTGATATCGTGCCAAGGCTTTTTGCTTGACATAGGCTATTATAACGGACCCCTGCCCCCGTGTCAAGCATTTTTCCTTGTCAGATGCAAAAAAGCCTCCGGGGAGACACCTCGGAGGCTTCTTGCCTATCATTATCCAATTTTACTTTGCAGCGTCAGCCGGCGCATCTTTCTCGATCACGCTGCCGTAGACATCGCGGTAGCGCTTCTCCAACTTGCTTCTCATTGAAAGCAACATATTCTAATTTTGCAATGCGTCCTCCCTTCTGCTCTCGCTGTTTCAAATACTTCAAAAATCTCATGGCAAAAGAGGGTTTTGCTTGCACGGTGTCGAATATCTTCGAGAACGCATCTGGACTGAGAGCCATTCGCAGGGATGGCCGCCCGGTCATGATAGAAAGGGGTCTTTTTCATGCATTTCCAGAAACTCATGGACAATTTCCTGCTTCATTATCTCAACCACTTCGACAAGCACTGCTTCAATGTGAAGCTGCACGACCAGGAGTACACGATCGGTCAGGGCGAGCCGGAGTTCACGGTGATCGTGCACAAGGACATCCCGAAGGCGGAGCTCCTGGAGTCGACCGAACTGGCGCTCGGTGAAGCCTACATGCGCGGCGACATCGAGATCCAGGGCGACCTCTTCCACATGCTCTGCACGTTCCTCGAGCAGGCGGACCGCTTCTCACTCGACCGCAAGGGGCTGCGCAGTATCCTCTACATGTCGGAAAAGAAAAAGGACCAGGCCAAAGAGGTCTCGTCCCATTATGATTTAGGCAATGAATTCTATAAGCTCTGGCTCGATCCGACGATGAGCTATTCGTGCGCGTACTTCAAGCACGAGGATGACACGCTCGAACAGGCGCAGCGCAACAAGGTCGACTACATTCTCGAGAAGCTCTACCTCAAGGAAGGCATGACACTCCTCGACATCGGCTGCGGCTGGGGCTTTTTGCTCATTGAGGCGGCGAAGAAGTACGGCGTCAAGGGCTACGGCTGCACGCTCAGTAAGGAGCAGTGGAAAAAAGGACAGGAGCGCATCAAGGCGGAAGGGCTCGAGGGCCAGGTGCAGATTGAGCTTGTCGACTACCGCGACCTCGAGGACAAGGGGCTGATCTTTGACCGCATCGTCAGTGTCGGCATGATGGAGCATGTGGGCCGCTCGAACTACGCGACGTACATGGAGACGGCAAACCATCTGCTGAAGGATGGCGGCATCTTCCTCCTGCACACAATCACGGGCCACGATGAGGTGGTGTCGGAGCCGTGGATCCGCAAGTACATCTTCCCGGGCGGCACGCTGCCGTCGCTGCGCGAGCTGATCTCGCACGCCTACGACGCGGACTTCCGCGTGCTCGATGTGGAGAGCCTGCGGCGCCACTACTATCGGACACTGATGTGCTGGTACCACAATTTCCTCAAGGTCCACGAGACGGTCGCGGGCTGGAAGAATGAGGAGTTCGTGCGCATGTGGGACCTCTACCTCGCCGGGTGCGCGGCGGCGTTCTACATCGGGTACATCGATATCCATCAGGTGCTGATGACGAAGGGCAACAACAATGAGCTGCCGATGACGCGCTGGTATTGAGATTACCACGGCTGGGGGCTCGGTGGCGCGCAGGGATGGATTCCGGCTTCGTCGCTCCGTTGAAATGGCCCTCATGGCGCGCTGTCGGATGGAGGCGGGTTCGCCGCCTGCCGCGGCGTTCTAACATCGACTGCTTTGTGCATGCGGCTTGAGGGCCAGCCCTGCGGGCGGTCACTGCGCTCCTGCAGGCGGAATCCATCCCTGCGCTGAAGAACAGCTCTGCCAAGCGAGGCGCTCGGGGCCCCTGCCCCATTGCGCGGATTACCTTGATCTGGGGCTCGATGTACGAGAGGGCTCGGGGTCCCTGCCCCATCGCAGGATTACCTTTTAAGTTTCAAGTCCAGCAGGACTTTGTCGGTCTCCCACGGGGATATGACGGTGTATGGCACGCTGTATTTCTCGAGGACGGCAAGGATCTGCTGGTCTTTTTCTTTGGCCTGGGGCAGGTCGGTCTCGGGGCGGCCGTCCACGGCTAGGAATTCGTCGTTGCGGCGCAGGAGGTAGTTCAGGTTGTCGTAGCGGTTGAACTCTTGCATGACGAGGGTGTTGAAGGCGTCGGAGGGCTCGCGGTTGTAGATGATGTTGAGGGGCAAGGGCGAGTCGCAGATGGCGAAGTCGACATTGTATTTCTCGAGGGTGCGGGTGCGGTGGGCCTGCTCGGCGAAGAGGTAGAGCTGGTCTTCGACGATGTCGGTGGCGTTCTGGTACCAGAGCCATTTGGCGAATTCGCCGACGAGTTCGGTGCGGTAGCCCATGCGCTTGAGTTTGGAGTACATGTCGGCGGCGATGGTGCTCTTGCCGATGGCGGCGCCGCCGTAGAAGTTGATGACTTTCAAAGGTGATTCCTCCCCTGTTCTTGACTGCAATACCCCTATTCTAGCATGTTCCGGCAGGAAAGAAAATGGAAAACGGCAGACGAAAAAGCCTGTCCCGCGGAAGCGGGACAGGCTTTCTGTCGTTGCGCAAGAGCGCTGTATGTCAGGCGGCTGCGGACGGCTTATTTGCCGGCGAGTGCCTTGTAGTTGTTGTAGCGGATCTCGGCGTCGTGCTTGGTCTTCTCGAAGAGGGCTTCGGCTGCTTCTGGGAAGGAGCGCTTGAGGTTGATGTAGCGGTTCTCGCCCATGAGGAAGTCCTGGAACTTGGAGAAGTCCGGCTCTTTGGAGTCGAGGCTGAACGGGTTCTTGTCGGTGCCGATGAGCTGCGGGTTGTAGCGGTAGTTTGCCCAGTAGCCGCACTCAACGGCGAGTTTCTCTTCGAGCTGGCTGCAGCCCATGCCCTTGCGGATGCCGTGGTTGATGCACGGCGAGTACGCGATAATGAGGGACGGGCCCGGATACGCCTCGGCCTCGGTGATGGCCTTGAGCAGCTGATTCTGGTCGGCGCCCATGGAGACCTGTGCGACGTAGACGTAGCCGTAGGTCTTGGCCATCATGCCAAGGTCCTTCTTGCGGGTCTTCTTGCCCGTTGCGGCAAACTGCGCGATGGCTGCTGCCGGCGTTGCCTTGGAGGCCTGGCCGCCCGTGTTGGAGTAGACCTCGGTATCGAAGACGAAGACGTTGACGTCGGCGCCGGAAGCGAGGACGTGGTCGACGCCGCCGTAACCGATATCGTAAGCCCAGCCGTCGCCGCCGAAGATCCACTGGGAACGCTTGACGAAGTAGTCGCGGTTCTCGTAGAGCTTGTTGAGGAGCTCGTCCTCACCCTTCTCGGCTGCGAGCAGGGCCTCGAGGCGGTCGGCGCGGTCGCGCGTGCCGTTGCCGTTGTCGAGGTTCTCCACCCAGTCTTTCAGGGCTTCCTGCAGGGCTTCGCTGCCGAGGCCGGCCTCGATAGCCTTCTTAGCGTCATCGGCGAGGCCGTTGCGTACCGACTGCGTGCCGAGGAACATGCCGAGGCCGAACTCTGCGTTGTCCTCGAACAGGGAGTTGTCCCAAGCCGGGCCGTGGCCCTTTGCGTTCGTCGTGTACGGCATGGCCGGTGCGCTGCCGCCCCAGATGGAGGTGCAGCCCGTGGCGTTGGCGATCATCATGCGGTCGCCGAAGAGCTGCGTGATGAGCTTGGCGTACGGCGTCTCGCCGCAGCCGGCGCAAGCGCCGGAGAACTCGATGAGCGGCTGCTCGAACTGGCTGCCGATGACGGTCTCTTTCTTCATCGGGTTCTTCTTCGGCGCGACTTTCGTCTTGTCGACGCCGTAGTCGAAGTACGCCTGCTTTGCCTTGAGCTCGTCGTCAAGCGGCGTCATGTCGAGGGCCTTGACCGGGCAGACCTGCGCGCAGTTGCCGCAGCCGAGGCAGTCCATCGTGGAGACGGCCACCGTGAAGTGGTAGTCCTTGACGGCGCGGACATCCTTGGACGGGAAGCCCTCCGGTGCTGCCGCGAGCTCTTCGTCGGTCGTGAGGACCGGGCGGATGGAAGCGTGCGGGCAGACGTAGGAGCACTTGTTGCAGCCGATGCACTTCTGGGTGTTCCAGACCGGCACATTGATGGCCGTGCCGCGCTTCTCGTAGGCGGCGCCGCCGAGCGGGTACGTGCCGTCGGCGCGGTCGCCGGCGAACTTCGAGACCGGCAGCTTGTCGCCTTCCTGGCGGTTCATGACTTCCTGAACCTCGGTGATGAACTCCGGCAGGTCGCGCTTCTCCTGCGGCTCGTCCTGAGCGTCCGCCCACGAAGCCGGGACTTCGACCTTGTGCAGGGCCTCGATGCCCTGGTCGATGGCGCCGTTGTTCATGTCGACGATGTTCTGACCCTTGCGGCCGTACGACGTGACGACAGCTTCCTTGAGGTAGGTGACAGCCGTCTCGATCGGGATGATGTTCGCGAGCTTGAAGAACGCGGACTGCATGACCATGTTGAAGCGGCCGCCGAGGCCGAGGCCTTTGGCGATGGAGACAGCGTTGACCGTGTAGAACTGGATTTCGTTCTTCGCGATGTAGCGCTTCATGGCTGCCGGCAGGTGCTGCGTGAGCTCCTCATCGCTCCAGACCGTGTTGAGGAGGAACGTGCCGCCCTTCTTGAGGCCGGCGAGCAGGTCGTACTTGTAGACGTAGGACTGCTGCGAGCAGGAGATGAAGTCCGCCTTGTTGATGAGGTACGGGCTCGTGATCGGCGACTTGCCGAAGCGCAGGTGCGACATCGTGATGCCACCCGACTTCTTGGAGTCATAGGCGAAGTACGCCTGGGCGTACATGTCCGTCTTGTCACCGATGATCTTGATGGCGCTCTTGTTGGCGCCGACCGTACCGTCCGAGCCGAGACCCCAGAACTTGCAGGCCGTCGTGCCTTCTGGCGTGAGGTCGACATCCGTCAGCGCCGGCGTCAGGCTCGTGTGCGTGACATCGTCGTCGATGCCGATCGTGAAGCCATCCTTCGGCGCATCCTTCTTGAGCTCCTCGAAGACGGCGAAGATCTGGTCCGGCGTCGTGTCCTTGCCGCCGAGGCCGAAGCGACCGCCGACGATCGTCGGATGCATGTCGGAGTGGTAGAACGCTGCCTTGACATCGAGGTAGAGCGGCTCGCCGAGGGAACCCGGCTCCTTCGTGTGGTCGAGGACGGCGACTTTCTCGATCGTCTTCGGCAGGAACTTGAAGAAGTGCTCGATGGAGAACGGACGGTAGAGGTGGACGTTCAAGAGACCGACCTTCTCCCCCTTCGCGTTGAGGTAGTCGACCGTCTCCTGGACCGTCTGGCAGACAGAGCCCATCGCGATGATGACGCGGTCGGCATCCTTCGCGCCGTAGTAGTCAAAGAGATGATGCTCGCGGCCCGTGACCTTCGCGACGTCGGCCATGGCCTCTTCAACGAGCTCCGGCAGCGCATCGTAGAAGCCGTTGGCCGCTTCACGCGACTGGAAGTAGATGTCCGGGTTCGTCGCGGAGCCGCGCAGGACCGGATGGTCCGGATTGAGCGCGCGGCGGCGGAAGGCCTTGACGGCATCCCAGTCGAGCAGCTTGCCGAGGTCTTCGTAGTCGACCATCTCGATCTTCTGAATCTCGTGCGACGTGCGGAAGCCGTCGAAGAAGTTGATGAACGGCACGCGGCCCTTGATGGCGACGAGATGTGCGACGGCCGAGAGGTCCATGACCTCCTGCACGCTCGCCTCAGCGAGCATGGCGCAGCCCGTCTGGCGTGCGGCCATGACATCCTGGTGGTCGCCGAAGATGTTCAGGGAGTTCGCAGCGAGTGCGCGCGCGGAGACGTGGAAGACGCCCGGCAGAAGCTCGCCAGCCACCTTGTAGAGATTCGGGATCATCAGCAAGAAGCCCTGCGAAGCCGTGTACGTCGTCGTCAGAGCACCGGCCTGCAGCGAGCCGTGCACAGCGCCAGCGGCGCCTGCCTCGGACTGCAGCTCGATGACCTTGACCTTCTGGCCAAAGAGGTTCTTGACGCCCTTGGCAGCCATTTCATCAACATGCTCAGCCATCGGCGAGGACGGCGTGATCGGGTAGATCGCGGCGACGTCGGTGAAAGCATAGGAGATGTAGGCGGCAGCTGTGTTGCCGTCCATGGTTTTCATCTTTTTGCTCATGTTTTGGATTACTCCCCTCTGATATTGGATTTGACAAGATGGAGGCTCTGCCCCCATCACATGGTCAGGATAAATAGAAAAACCTGATGGCAAGATTGCAATGCCATCAGGTTTCATTATACGTGCTATGCAAAAAAATGTAAAGATATATTCATCACACCCGTTCTCCTGTCAGCAAGTGTACAGGCAGGCTGCACAACGGGGGAAAATCAGGCCGCATCCTCTTTATTCTCGCGGCTGTGGCGGTAGCCGTAGAGGAAGTAGATGAGGATGCCGAGCGCACTCCAGACCCAGAAGCGCTCCCAGGTCATCGAAGAGAGGTTGTACATGATGTAGCCGCAGCTCACGATGGCGAGCGTGCCGACGACGTAGATGGCCGGGCAGCGGAACGGACGCGGCAGGTCCGGATACTTGCGGCGCATGACCATGACGCCGATGGACGAGATGATGAAGGCAAACAGCGTGCCGACGCTGCACATCTCGGCGATGACGTTGATCGGCGTGAAGCCGCTGATGATGGCGACGGCGATGCCGACGATGATCGTGATGCGGTGCGGCGTCGCGAAGCGCGGGTGGATCTTGCAGACGGACTGCGGGATCAGGCCGTCGCGGCTCATCGCGAAGAAGGCGCGCGTCTGCGCGTACATCATGACGAGCAGCACGGTCGTCAGGCCTGCGATGGCGCCCGTGCCGACGAGCGCGGAGCCGAAGCGGTAGCCGAGCTCGCGCAGCACGAAGGCGACCGGCTCGGCGTTGTCGAGTTCGGTATAGGGCACGTTGCCCGTCATGACGGCCGTCACGGCGATGTAGAGCACCGTGCAGATGAGCAGCGACGCGATGATGCCCGTCGGCATGTCGTGTGCGGGATTCTTCGTCTCCTCTGCCGCGGTCGCGATGGAGTCGACGCCGAGGTAGGCAAAGACGATGACGGCGGCACCGGCCGAGACGCCGGAGAAGCCGAACGGCATGAAGGGCTCCCAGTTCGTCGGGTCGACGGACGGCGCGGCGAGGAACAGGAACAGGAAGATGGCGGCGAGCTTGACGCCGACGAGGACTTTGTTGACCGTGACGCTCTCGCGCACGCCGCGCACGAGCAGGCAGGGCAGGAAGAGCGTGATGAGCACCGCGGGCAGGTTGACGATGCCGCCGTCGGCGGGCACAGTCGTCCAGGCGGCGGGCAGCTCGATGCCGGCGGTCTTCAAAAGACCGACGACGTAGGCGGACCAGCCGCCGGCGACGGCACTCGCGCCGACGGAATATTCGAGCACAAGGTTCCAGCCGACGAGCCAGGCGAAGAACTCGCCGACGGACGTGTAGGCGTAGGCGTAGGCGCTGCCGGCGACGGGGACCATGGAAGCGAGCTCGGAGTAGGCCATGCTGACGAAGCCGCAGGCGATGCTGGCGAGCAGGAAGGACAGCATGAGGGCGGGGCCGGCATACTTAGCGGCGGCGACGCCGGTCAGGACGAAGATGCCAGTGCCGACGATGACGCCGATGCCGAGCAGGGTGACGTCAAGGGAGCCCATGGCGCGCTTGAGGTGGGACTGGTGGGCATCGGCCTTGTACGCGGCGATGCTCTTGGTCCGGAAGATATTCACGATTCAACAACTCCTTCTATTGCGTTTACAGGTATACATTCTATCATTAATATCGGATTACAGCAAGGCGCGCGGCGCACAAAAAAGACCAGCCCGATTGGACTGGTCTCTGATTTCTTATAGATGGTCGGGATGACAGGATTCGAACCTGCGGCCTCATCGTCCCGAACGATGCGCGCTACCAAACTGTGCCACATCCCGACAACGTAGATTAGTATAGCGTATATTGCGGGGTTTGGCAAGAGGTGTGGCGAAAAAAGTTTTGTTCGGGGAAGTGAGGGAGTGTTGGCAAGGGGGCCGGGGCGACCTGTTCCGGCTTCGTCGCTCCGTTGGAATGGCCCTCAACTCGGCTGTGCGCATGGAGGCGGGTTCGCCGCCTGCCGCGGCGGATTTCACCGGCTGCTCTCGCCCATTGTCATTTGAGGGCCAGCCCTGCGGGCGGTCACTGCGCTCCTGCAGGCGGAACAGGTCCCCCGTCCCTCAGTTACTTCTTCGCGGTTCGCTCCGAGGCAGGGGCTCGCGGTCGGGGGACGAACGCGAGCTGCGTCCCCCTGCTCGCTCGGTTGCTGGAAGTTTGCGGGATGGGGGGCGGACGCTTCGCTGCGCCCCGGATTGCCTCGATTGCCTGAGATTTGCTTGACGAGGGCGGGCGCTTCACTGCGCCCCAGCGGCTTGGATTGCGTTACGTCTCCCCCCTACTCGGTTTTTTCTTCTTTTTATGATTGGCGAAGAAGAGGAAGATGATCGGGATGACGATGAGGGTGAAGACTGTGGAGGTCAGCAGGCCGCCGATGATGACCCAGGCCATGGAGACGCGGGATTCGGAGCCGGGGGTCATGGCGAGGGCCATCGGGGTCATGCCGACCATCATGGTGATGGTGGTCATGAAGATTGGCTTGAGGCGGACGCGGCCGGCTTCGATGACGGCCTCTAGGGCGCTATGTCCCCTATCCATGAGCGTTAGTGTGTAGTCGATGAGCAGGGTGCCGTTCTTGGCGACGATGCCGTCCATGACGAGGATGCCAATCATGGAGAAGAGGTTCAGGGTATTATGCGTGATGAACAGCAATAAGATTGAACCGATGAGGCCGAGCGGCAGGGAGAACATGCGGATGAACGGGGTGATGGTGGACTCGTAGAGGACGGCGAGCAGCATGTAAATGAGGACGAGGGCGAGGAACAAGGCGGACAGGAGTTCGCTGAAGGTGTCGTTCATGCGGGTGGCCTGGCCCTTGAACTGGTAGGTGACGTTCGGGCCGAGGTCGGCGGCGGCGAAGGCTTTCTTGACGTCGCTCGTCACGGCGCCCATGGGGCGGCCGCTGAGGTTCGCGCCGATGGCGACGGAGCGCTGTTTGTCGACACGGCGGATGGTGACGGGTCCCCTGCCGTTCTGGATGGTGGCGACGTCGCCAAGGTAGATGAGCTTGCCGGATGCGGAGAGCGGGACGCGGGCAACGTCGGAGGCTTTGTAGCTGTCGGCGTCTTTGAAGCGGACTTTGATGTTCGTGTCCTGGCCGCCGTTATTGGGGTCGCTCTTGAGCTCGCCGGCGGAGAGGCCGGAGATGGCACTCGCGAACGCGGTGTCGACGTCCTGCAGGGAGGTGCCGTAGGCCTTGAGCTTCTGGCGGTCGACGGTCAGGCGCAGCTCGGGCATGCCCTCGACGTAGGAAGAGTTGACGTCGGTGACACCGTCGATGCCTTTGAGGGTGTTCATGGCCTTCTCGGCGGCGGCGTCGAGGGCGGCGCCGTCGTTGCTGCGCAGCTCGATCTGCAGGGCGCCGCCGCCGTTCTTCGCTCCCCCGCCGCCCGCGATGCCGGCGACGTTTGTCTGGGTCTCGGAGACGCGCACGTCGGCTGTCTTGATGGTGGCGGCGAATTTGCGCACGTCATTGGCGACCTGCCAGACGGTGCGGCTGCGCTCGCGCCGGTCGACGAGCTGGACCTTGATGCGGCCCTCGTAGGCCGTACTGCCGCCCGCCTGCGTCATGTAGTACTTGACCTCGGGCAGCTCGGCGAGCTTGCCTTCGATGCGCTCGGCAACGCGGTTCGTCTCCTCCGGCGAGGAGCCGACGGGCGCCTGGATGTTGATGGTGAAGCTCGACTCGTCGGTCTGCGGCATGTACTCCATGCCGACAAAGCCGAGCGGCACGAGCGCGACGACCGCGACAAATACAGCGAGAATGGAGACGAGCAGCTTCTTCGTGTGGCGCAGGCTCCAGTTGAGGATTTCGACGTAGAGATGCTGCGCCCTCGCCTCGATGCGGTCCATAAAGGCGAACGCGCGGTTCGTCCCGGGATGATAGCCCTTGCGGAAGAAACGCGAGGCGAGCATCGGCGTCAGGGTGAACGAGACGAAGAGCGAGAACAGGCCCGCGAAGACGATGGTCAGGCCGAACTGGCGGAAGTACTGCCCCGTCATGCCCTGCATGAAGGCGATTGGCATGAAGACGGCGGCATCGCAGAGCGTGATGGCGATGGCTGCCATGCCAATCTCCGTGCGGCCTTTTTCGGCCGCAGTGTCCGGCGCCTCCCCCATCTTGAGATGGCGCACGATGTTCTCGAGCACGACGATCGAGTCGTCGACGAGGATGCCGACGCAGAGCGTCATGCCCATCAGGGACATCATGTTGAAGGTGAAGCCCGCGAGGTACATGACGAAGAACGTCGAGATCAGCGACGTCGGGATCGCGATCATGACGGCCGCCGTCGAACGCCAGCCGCGCAGGAACAGGAACAGCACGAGGCCCGTCGTGATAAGGCCCTCTATGAGCGTGTTCATCGTGCTGTGCAGCGAGTCCTTGACGTAGTCGGCATCGTTCGAGACGACGACGAACTGGTAGTCGGGATACGTCTTGCGCAGCTTCTCGCCGCTCTTCATGATATTGGCCGCCGTCTCGACGACGTTGGCATCGCTGTTCTTGTAGATCAGGACGTTGATGGCGTCCTCGCCGTTGAGACGGCCGTAGCGCTCCGTGCGGGCCTCGCGCTCGCTGACGCGCGCGACGGCCGTCAGCGGGATCATCTGGCCCGCGGTGTTCGCCACCTGCACCTTCTCGATGTCGCTCGGCTTCTGGAACTGCGCGACGACGCGCACGTCCGACTTCGTCGTCTCCGTGAAGACGGAGCCCGACGGCACGAGCTGGTTCTCGTTCTTGATGGCCGAGGCGATCTTGGCGAGCGTCAGCTTATAGGCCGCCATCTTCTCGCGGTCGACGTCGATGGCGACTTCCTTGTCGCGGCCGCCGTGCAGCTCGACCTCCGAGACGCCGCCCGCCTGCTGCAGGACCTCCGAGAATACGTTGTCCGTCTCCGTGTAGGTGTCGGCGAGGCTGTGGTTCGAGAGCACGGCGAGCTCGACAATCGGCTTTGCGTTCATGTCGCGCTTGATGACGACGGGCGAGTCGGCCTCGTCGGGCAGTTTGTTGGCGATGGCCTCGACCTTCTTGCTCGCGTCGATGGCCGCCGTGTCGGCATTCGTCGCAAAGTCGAGCTCGAGCGTCACGCGGGCTTTCTCGTAGCTCGCCGTCGAGGTGATTTTCTTGACGCCCGACACGGAGGACAGGGCGTCCTCGACCGGCTTGACGACCTCCTGCTCCACGGACTCTGCACTCGCGCCCGGGTACTTGACTGAGACCGTCACATACGGCGTGTTGAGCGCCGGTAAGAGCTCAACGCCAATGCGGTAATAGCTGTATAATCCCAACACAACAAAGAACGCGACGATCATCGAGATGCCGACCGGTCGCTTGATGGAAAGGCGTGTCATGTTCATGATGCAGCCGCCTCACTCGTATCGCCTGAGTTACTGGAATCGCCTTCGTACGGCTCTGTCTCGACCTTCTTGCCGTCCTGCAGCTTGTCCTGGTTCGTCACGACGACCGTATCCCCCGGCTCGATGCCGTCTAAGATCTCGACCTCCGCATCGTTCATCAGGCCGACCTTGATGTCGCGCGACTCGACCTTGCCGTCCTCGCCCACAACGAAGAGCGTCTGGCGGCCATTGCGCGAGAGCAGGGCCTCTTTCGGCACGCAGAGCGTCGCGCGGCGCTGCAGGATGTCGATGGCCGTACGGGCAAAGAGGCCTGCCTTCATCGCGTCGTCATCCGTCTCGAGCTCGATGCGCACCTGATACGTCTTGCTCGTATCGTCCATGGCCGGGCTCACGTAGACGATCTTGCCCGCATAGTCCTCGCCGAGCGCGTCGACTGTCACCTGCACGTCCATGCCCGGCTTGAGGATAGCCGCATCGCTCTCCGCGAGCGTGCAGTCGACGTTGAGATGGCTCGTATCGACGAGCGAGAAGACCTTCGTGCCGGCCGAGACGATCTCGCCCGCCTCGACATTGCGGTAGCCGATGACGCCCGCGCGCGGCGCGCGCAGGTACATGTCCTCGCGCTGGCGGCGCAGCGCATCCGTCGCATGCTCCGCCTTGTCCGCCGTGTAGACCTTCGACTGGACGCTCGCCGCATCGCCGTCCTGCACCTGGTCGGCAAGTACATCAAAAGTCGCTTTTGAAGCCAGATACTCCTGCTTGACCTTGTCGAGCGTGTCCTGCGAGATGGCCCCGATCGAGTAAAGGTACTGGTTGCGCTCGTACTTGCTTTGCTCGAGCTCGAGGTCATTGCGCGCCTTGATGTAGTTCGCATCGTACGAGGCCCGTGCCTCGCGTGCATCGGCCCGCGCCGCCCCCGTCGCCGCATCATTCGCGGCGATCGAGATGTCGAGGTCGCCCGTGTCCTGTACCATCAGCACATCGCCGGCCTCGACCGTGTCGCCAAGCTTCGCGCGGACCTCCGTGACGCGGCCCGTGTACTTCGGCGCGAGCGGGATATTTGCGTCCGCCACCGTCTGGCCCGAGAGATCGATGTGACGCATCATGTCCGCGCGCGTGACCGTCACCACCTTGACGAGCGGCTTGCCGCCACCCGTCTTGACCTTCTGTTTCGCACTCTTGCCGAGAAAGCCGTAGAGCGCGAGTGCCAGCACTGCGATGCACGCCACGCTAGCAACGACAGCCTTCCTGCGATCGATACGGTTGAATTGTGTGAATCTATGCCGCATATATATTCTGCCCTCCTGCTGTTTTGGTCGTTACTTCTAGATTACCGCATCTGCGTGCACCTGACAAATAAATTTTTCATAATAAAAGCGATGGCACGCTGGCGTATGGGGCAACTGTGACAATCGCTGTTTACAAGATGATGAAGTCGATATAAAATGGAAGCATAATGTGAAAATTTCAGGCAAGCCCTGTAATCCCACAAGCCCTGTAATCCCAAAAGAAAGAGGTAACATCATGAAAGCAGTTGAAATCCGCAAAGATATCTACTGGGTCGGCGCCATCGACTGGTCCATGCGCAGTTTCCACGGCTATGAGACGAGCCGCGGCTCGAGCTACAACGCCTACCTGATCCTCGACGAGAAAGTCACCCTCATCGACACGGTCAAGGAACCGTTCAAGGAAGAGCTCCTCGAGCGCATCGCTTCCGTCATCGACCCGGCTAAGATTGACTACATCATCTCCAATCACGTCGAGCCCGACCACTCCGGCTCTCTGCCCTTCATGATGGCCCACTGCCCGAACGCCAAGGTCATCACGAGCATCCCGCAGGGCCTCAAGGGCCTCAAGGCGCGCTACGGCGACCTGCCCTACGAGGGCGTCAAGGCCGGCGACACGCTCTCTCTCGGCAAACGCACGCTGCAGTTCGTGCCGACCCCGATGCTCCACTGGCCCGACAGCATGGTCACCTACTGCCCCGAGGAAAAGATCCTCTTCTCGAATGACGCCTTCGGCCAGCACCTCGCCTCCGGCAGCCGCTGCGACGACGAGAACGACCTCGCCGTGCTCTACTACGAGGCCAAGAAGTACTACGCCAACATCCTCACGCTCTACGGCCGTCAGGCACAGACGGCCCTCAAGGCGCTCAAGGACCTGCCGATCGAGATGATTGCGACGGGCCACGGCATTATCTGGCGCTCCCACGTCAAAGAGATCCACGACCTCTACGAGAAGTGGTCGACTGGCGTCCTCGAGAAGCGCGCCGTCGTCGTCTTCGACACCATGTGGCACTCCACCGAGCAGATGGCCCGCACCATCACCGAGGCCTTCCAGGAGGAGGGCGTCCCCGCGACCTTCTATGACATCAAGGAAAACCCGCTCTCCGACATCCTGACCGACATCCTCACGAGCGAATACCTCGCCGTCGGCTCCCCGACCATCAACAACCAGATGATGCCGACCATTGCCTCCTTCCTCTGCTACCTCAAGGGCCTGACCGCCAAGGGCCACAAGGCTTTCGCCTTCGGCTCCTACGGCTGGGGCGGCCAGAGCATCGGCCTCGTCGAAGAAGAACTCAAAGCCGCCGGCTGCGACATCGTCCTCGACAAACAGCGCCTGCTCAATACCCCAGATGAAAACACCCTCGAAGCCCTGCGCGAGGCCGTTCACACGATCATCTGAGCATCGCAAACGATTGCATAAAAAAACCGCCATCATGGCGGTTTTTTTATTTCACTCAGCTGAACAGGGCGATCTGGTCGCTCTCGCTCATGCCGTCGAGGCAGCCGTGGCTGCGCAGGATCTCGATGTTGGTCTTGGAGATGCCGGAGCGGCGGCGCAGGTCTTCGATGGACGTAAAGGCGCCCTCTTTGCGGGCTTCGACGATGCCCTGGGCGGCTTTCTGGCCCATGCCGGCAAGGGCGGCGATTGGCGGCAGCAGGGCGTTGCCGTCGATGATGAACTTGTCGGCGCCGGAGCGGTAGAGGTCGACGCGCTCGCAGGAGTAGCCGCGCAGGTACATCTCCCAGGCAAGCTGGAGGACGATGAGGGTGGCGTTCTGCTTGGCGTCGAGCTTCTTCTCCTTGCCCATGGCCTCGAGCTCTTTGATCTGCTGGCCGACATAGTCCTTGCCGCGCGCGATGACGTTGGCGTCGAATTCGGCGGCGCGGATGGAGAAGTAGGCGGCGTAGTACGCGAGCGGATAGTGGACCTTGCAGTAGGCGATGCGGTAGGCCATCATGACGTAGGCCGTCGCATGGGCGCGCGGGAAGAGGTACTTGATCTTCTGGCACGACTCGATGAACCACTCGGGGATGCCGCCCTTCCGCAGGATCTCGACGACGTCGTCGGCGATACCCTTGCCCTTGCGGACTTTCTCCATCGTCTTGAAGGAGAGCAGCGGGTCGATGCCGTTATGGATGAGGTACATCATGATGTCGTCGCGCGCGGAGATGGCGTTCTTGATGGTGCACTGGCCGCTCCTTATGAGGTCCTGGGCGTTGCCGAGCCAGACGTCGGTGCCGTGGGAGAAGCCTGATATGCGCACGAGGTCGGAGAAGACGTCGGGCTGCGTATCGTCGATCATCTGGCGCGTGAACGGCGTGCGGAACTCGGGGATGCCGAAGGTGCCGCTCGTCGCGCCGAGCTCCTCGGGCGTGACGCCGAGGGCTGTCGTCGAGTTGAAGATGGACATGGTCGCCTCGTCGTCGAACGGGATGGTCTTCGGGTCGCGGTGCGTGAGGTCTTCGAGCATCTTGATGACGGTCGGGTCATCGTGGCCGAGGATGTCGAGCTTGACGAGTCGGCTGCTGATGGAGTGGTAATCGAAGTGCGTCGTGATCGTGCCGCAGTTCATGTCGTTGGCCGGGTGCTGGATTGGCGTGAAGAAGTGGACATCCATGTTGCGCGGCACGACCATGATGCCGGCCGGGTGCTGGCCCGTCGTCGACTTGACGCCCATGCAGCCATGAGCCATCTTGTCGATGTAGGAGATGTGCTTCTTGACGCCTTTCTCCTCGTAGAATTTCTTGACGTAGCCGAAGGCCGTCTTGTCGGCGACAGTCTGGATGGAGCCGGCACGGTAGACGTTGTCCTTACCGAAGAGGATCTCCGTGTACTTGTGAGCGACAGGCTGGTAGGCACCGGAGAAGTTCAGGTCGATATCCGGGACCTTGTCGCCGTCGAAGCCGAGGAAGACGGCAAACGGGATGTCGTGGCCATCCTTGATGAGTGGCGTGCCGCAGACGGGGCAAACCTTGTCGGGAAGGTCGTAGCCGCAGCCGTAGGAGCCGTCGGTGATGAACTTGCTGTACTGGCAGTGCGGGCAGCGCCAGTGCGGCGGCAGCGGGTTGACCTCGGTGATGCCCGTCATCGTGGCGATGAAGGACGAGCCGACGGAACCACGCGAGCCGACGAGATAGCCGTCGTCGTTCGACTTCTTGACGAGGCGCTGCGCGATGAGGTAAAGGACGGAGAAGCCGTGGCCGATGATGGGCTTGAGCTCCTGCTTGAGGCGGTCCTCGACAATCTTCGGCAGGTTCTCGCCGTAGAGCGCGCGGGCCTTCTTGTAGGACATCTCGCGGATCTCCTCATCAGCGCCCGGGATCTGCGGCGAGTAGAGGTCGTCCGGGATCGGCTTGAAGCGCTCGATCTGGTCGGCGATTTTGCGCGGGTTCGTCACAACGGCCTCGTAGGCCGCCTCCTCGCCGAGGTACTCGAACTCCTTGAGCATCTCGTCTGTCGTGCGCAGGTAGAGCGGCGGCTGCAGCTCGGCGTCGTCGAAGCCCTTGCCCTTCATGAGGATGGCGCGGTAGATGCTGTCCTCGGGGTTGAGGAAGTGGACGTCGCAGGTCGCGACGAGCGGCTTGCCGAGCTTCTTGGCGATCTCGGCGACCTTGAGGTTGATCTGGATGAGGTCTTCATCCGTCTGGATATCCGGGTACTTGTCGCTGCGCTTGAGGAAGTCGTTGTTGTGGATGGGCTGGATCTCGAGGTAGTCGTAGAACGAGGCGATCTCCATGAGCTCCTCGTCCGTGCGCTGCTCCTCGATGGCGCGGATGAGCTCGCCGGCCTCGCAGGCGGAGCCGATGAGCAGGCCGCTCCTATACTCCTCGATGATGTGTTTCGGTAGGCGCGGCTGGCGGTGGAAGTAGCGCAGATGCGCGAGCGAGACGAGCTGATAGAGGTTGCGCAGGCCGTTGGGATTCTTGGCGAGCATGATGATGTGATTGGCGCGCTTCTGCAGGTGGTCCTTCTGGACGAGGTAGCCCTCCATGCCGTAGATGACCTTGAGGTCGCTCTTGCAGCTACTCAGGGCCTTGGCGGCGTCCGGGAAGGCCTGCACGACGCCGTGGTCGGTGACGGCGACGGCGGGCCAGCCCCAGCGGTCGGCCGTCTTGATGAGGTCCTTGACGGAGACGACGGCGTCCATGCTGCTCATCGTCGTGTGCGCATGGAGCTCGACACGCTTGACCTCGGCATGGTCCTCGCGGCTCTTCTTCTCCTTCTTGGCGAGGCTGTTGACGAAGAGCACGTACTCGTTCATGAAGGTGTCGAAGCGCACGGAACCCTGCACGCGCACGGCCATGCCCTCTTTGAGCGCGGCCATGACTTCATCGCAGTCGGGCTCCGGCTCGCCGCTCTTGCGGCGGCGTCCCTTCGTGAAGAACTTCTTGCAGGCGATGCCGTCGGTGTCGTCAGAGATGCAGAAGGTCAAGAGCTTCGTGCCCGACTTGAACTCGAGCAGGCGGATGCCCGAGCCCGGGCCCTCGCCAATCGTGCCCTCGACGACGACGCTCTTGATTTCGCCGACAAGCTCTGTGATCTTGTGGAGCGCGCCTGAGACGCCACGGCCAAAGATGAGATTATCGCTCGACTGTACAACGACGGGCTTGTGCGCGTCCTCGCGCTTCTTGGCCGGCTTTTTCGCGGGCTTAGCCGGCTTTGCCGCTGCGGCTGGCTCGGCTGCAGCGCTGTAGGACGAAGCAGCCGGCTCCGCATAACTTGGATAAGCAGATGCCGACGGTGCGTCAGCGGCCGTGCGGGCAAAGGCCGGTGCAGGGATCCCGCCCGCCTCTTCCTGGTCTGCCAAAGCGGCGCGCTCGGCAGCCTCGGCAGCGGCGCGCTCGGCTTTGGCGCGGCGGACCTTCTCATGCTGCAGGGCCTCGAGGTAGTCGGGGTCCTGGAAGCTGTCGTCGACTTCGAGATTCTGCAGGACTTCCTCGCTGGCCTCGCACTCGACGTGGCAGCGGTAGCCGACGCGCTTCTCGATGAGCTGGCTCATGGTCTGCGTGACGGAATGGGCGCGCATGATCTCGCCGCCGAGCTCGCCGGGCACGTCGATGAGGATGTGGCTGCCGTCGACCGTGTACTTCGAGCGCTTGAGGAGCTCGTAGACGGTCGGGTTGCCCTCGGCCGTCTCGTAGACGAGCTTCGGCCAGATCTTCGCGAGCGCGTCCTCGATGTTGACGACATCCTGATAGAAGATGACGGAGTCGAGCTGGTACTTCGCGGCGATCTGGTCCGCGGCCGACGCGAGCAGGTTCTCAGAGAGCAGCGTCTGCGTGCTCAGCGCGATCTCCCAGCTGTTCGTGCGCGTGCAGACCTCGACATGGCGGATCGTGGCCGCCCGCAAGAGCGCCTTCTCCTCCTCTTCCAGCCGCATGCCCTGCACGAGCTGCCAGAACATATTCTTCTGACTCGGGACAATCCGGAATTTCTGCATCAAGTGCCATCCTTTCGCATTTATATAGAGAAAACCGGCACAACGTGCCGGCATTGGATTCTGCTACTCTATTATAAGGCCATTGTTCCAGATTTTCCACAAGAAAATCTTCCTCTTAGCCTTTCAACGAGGCTGGAGATACGTTCACCGCCTGTTCCTGAATGTTAACACCCAATTACGGAAGTGAAGGACATCTTCTGCCTCGTTATATGGGATACGGTGAGAGACTGCAAGAGGCAGTTCATCGTCATTCGACTTTGACCTGCAGCCAAAGCTTGGTGTAGAGCTTGTCGATGGCCTCGCCGAGGTACTGGTAGGTCTCCTGCCCTTGGTAGACAGAGGGGTCGGGGAAGGCGATCTCGATCTCTTCCTCGTCCATGTCTTCCTCGACGATGGACTGCACGGCGGTGTTCGGCGTGGAGTAGCCGAGGGCCTCGAAGTTCTTGGCGGCGATGTCCGGGCGGCAGAGGAAGTCGATAAACTTATGGGCGTTCTCGACGTGCTTGGCCTGTTTGGGGATGACCCAGCCGTCCATCCAGAGGTTCGTGCCCTCTTTCGGGGCGGGGCAGAACGCGAGGTCGGGATTGGCCTTGAGCAGGTTGATGGCCTCGCCCGAGTAGATGACGCCGAGCGCGGCCTCGCCCGAGGCGAGCTTGTCGCGGATGTCATCGACGCCGTAGGCCTGGACGAGCGGCTTCTGCGCGATCAGCATGTCGCGCGCGGCCTCGAGCTCAGCGGGGTCCTTCGTGTTCATCGAGTCGCCCATGAGGCGCAGCGGGATCATGAAGGCATCGCGCGCGGAGTCCTGCATGAGGATCTCATCCTTGTAAACGGGGTCGAACAGCACGGACCAGCTGTCAATCGCACCATCTTCCGCGTGAACAAGCTTCTTGTTGTACATGAGGCCGACCGTGCCCCAGCAGTACGGGATGGAATAGCGGTTGCCCGGGTCATACGACTCGGCCTGCTTGAGGAAGTCCTCGCCGATGTACTTCTTGGCGTTCGGCAGCTGGTTGTAGTCGAGCGGCTGCAGCAAATCGTTCTCGGCCATCTTCTGGATCATGTAGTCCGACGGGCAGATGAGGTCGTAGCTCGTCGCGCCCTCTTTGACGCGCGGGTACATGCTCTCATTCGTGTCGAACTCGTCGAGCACGACGTGGATGCCCGTCTCCTCCTCGAACTGCGCGATGACGTCGGGGTCGAGGTAGTCGCCCCAGCTGTAGATGTAGAGCGTGTCCTCACCCTCCGCCTCTTCTTCGGCAAAGCTGTCGCAGCCCGCCGTGAAAAGAGCCGTCACAAAGCACAGGAGCAACAGGAAAATCGGTAATCGCTTCATTCTTCTTCCCACTCCTTTCCCTGGCGGCGCTTCAGGAGGCGCCAGTTGACCATCAGCAGGGCGACGAAGACGATGACGCCGAGGAAGAACAGCGTGGAGAGCGCGTACATCTCGGGATGGATGCCGAGCTTGAGCTGCGCGTAGATGGCCGTCGTCAGCGTGTCGATGCCCGCGCCCTTCGTGAAGTAGGTCACGATGAAGTCGTCGGCCGACATGGCAAACGACAGCAGGAAGGCCGCGGCGATGCCGGGCCGGAGCTCCGGCAGGATGACCTTGCGGAATGCCTGGAAAGGCGTCGCGCCGAGGTCGAGCGCCGCCTCATAGCAGACGCGGTCGAGGCCCATGACCTGCGGCAGGATGCAGAGCATCGCGTAGGGCAGGTTGATGACGATGTGGGCCATGAGGATCGTATCGTAGCCGAGGCGCAGGCCGAGGCCGAGGAACAGGAGCATCAGGGCGATGCCCGTGACGATGTCGGCATTCAAGAGCGGCACATTCGCGAGGCCGCGGATGGCAAGCTGGCTCTTCTTCGAGAAATTGCGGATGGCGAGCGCTGTGACGAGGCCCAGAAGCGTCGCGAAGAACGCCGCCGTCAGGCCGATCGTCAGCGTGTTGAGAAAGGCCTCGATGATGTCCTCGCTCGTGAAGAGCTTCTCGTACCACTGCAAGGTGAAGCCCGTCCACTGGCCGCGGTAGCGGCTCGCATTGAACGACTGCGCGATCAGCACGAGGATCGGCGCGTAGAGGAACAGGATGATAATGCCAAGATACACTTTCTTGAGCTTTGCCATCACGATTTCACCTCCTGTTCGACATCTTTCTCCGCATCGCGGCCCGAGAAGGCCTCGAGCACGATGTTGAGGATGATGAAGACCATGAGGATCATCGAGAGGGCGCTGCCGAGCTGCCAGTCATAGGCCGCTGTGAACTCCTGCTCGATGATGTTGCCGATCAAGAGGATCTTGTTGCCGCCTAAGAGCGCGCTGATGACGAAGGTCGTCAGCGCGGGGATGAAGACCATCGTGCAGCCGCTGATGACGCCGGGCAAAGAAAGCGGGAAGACGATGCGGCGGAAGGTCTGCCAGTGGCCCGCACCGAGGTCGTGCGCCGCCTCGATGATGCTCTTGTCGATGTGCGAGAGCGAGACGTAGAGCGGCAGGACCATGTACGGCAGGAAGTTGTAGACCATGCCGATGACGATGGCCAGTGGCGTGTTGATCAGCGTGACCTCCGGCAGGGAAAGCGCGTGCAGGATGCTGTTGATGATGCCGTTCTTCTCGAGGATGGTCTGCCAGGCCATCGTCGTCAGGAGCGAGTTCATCCAGAGCGGCAAGAGGAACAGCAGGAAGATCAGCAGCATGCGGCCGCGCTTGATCTGCTGCAGGATCATGCAGAGCGGGTACGCGAGCACGAGGCAGATGAGGGTGCTGATGAGCGCGAGCTCCACCGAGAGGCCGAGGGCCTGCAGGTACTCGAGCTGCACGGCCTCCCAGAGGTTCGCGAGCGTGAAGGCCCCTTGCCCGTCCGTCAGGCCGTGGTAGAAGACGAAGAAGAGCGGCAGCACGATGAAGATGGCTGCCCAGATGGCGAACGGCGCGGCGAAAAGGCGCGCGACGCCCTTGCTGTCATGCATCATGCGCCGCCTCCTCATCTTCCGAGGCGGGCTTGGCCATGATCTGGATGTTCGATGGCGCTAAGCGGATGCCGACCTCCTTGCCCTGCTCGTGGCCCGTGATCGTCTGGACGAGCCACGAGAAGCCGCCCGCCTCGATCGTGATGTCGTAGACCGTGCCCTTGAAGACGACGGAGCGGATGATGCCGCGGTACTGTCCTTCTTCCGGCGCGCAGATCTGGATGTCCTCGGGGCGGATCTGGACGTCGACGGGGACATTCTCGCCGAAGCCCGTGTTGATGCACGGGATGTCCTTGCCGAGCAGGTGGACGAGCTTGTCGCGCACCATGATGCCGTCGATGATGTTGCTGTCGCCGATGAAGTCCGCGACGAAGGCGTTCTCCGGCTCGTTGTAGACGCTCTCCGGCGTGCCGATTTGCTGGATCCAGCCCTGGTTCATGACGACGACCGTATCCGACATCGAGAGCGCCTCCTCCTGGTCATGCGTGACGAAGATGAAGGTGATGCCGAGCTCGCGCTTGATCTTGACGAGCTCGCGCTGCATGCTCTGGCGCAGCTTGAGGTCGAGGGCCGAGAGCGGCTCGTCGAGGAGCAGGACCTTCGGCTCGTTGACGACGGCGCGCGCGATGGCGATGCGCTGCTGCTGGCCGCCCGAAAGCGCCGTGACGTCGGCGTGCTCATAGCCGTCGAGGTTGACGAGCTTCAGCGCGTACTTGATCTTGTCGCGGATATAGGATGCCGACTTGCCCTTGATCTTGAGGCCGAAGGCGATGTTCTCCGCAACGTCCATGTTCGAGAACAGGGAATACTTCTGGAACACCGTGTTGACCTGCCGCTTCTCCGGCGGCAGCTTCGTGATGTCCTGCCCGTCGAACAGGATGCGCCCCTTGTCGGGCAGCTCAAAGCCGCCGATCAGGCGCAATGTCGTCGTCTTGCCACAGCCCGACGGCCCCAAGAGCGTCAGGAATTCATTTTCGTGAATGGTCAGGTTCAGGTCCTCGAGGATCTGACGGCTGCCATAGAACTTGTCGATATGCTCGAGTCTCAGCAATTCTTTCGCCAATTTTCACTCCCCCATCTAAAAACCAACATAAAATATGCCCACAAAAAGGGCCCTTCTATTTTAACATAGCAGGGCCCTTTGTTTCAATCGGTTCGGTGTTAAGTTCCAGTAAAGGATGGCGTCCCAAACGCCGTTCAGGACTTCTGGCCGGCGAGCTCGTCCTCGGCGGCTTCGCGCTCCCCCTGGTAGTCGATCTGCTCGCCCTTTTTCTCGAAGGCGACGACGTGCTCCTCGTAGTCGAAGCACTCCTCGGCGATGTCCTTGTTGAGCCAGAGCAGGCAGATGAGGTTCGGGATGATCATGAGGCCGTTCATCGTATCGGAGAAGTTCCAGACGACTTCGAGCGTCGTCGTCGCACCGACGAAGGTCACGAGCGAGAAGATGACGCGGTAGGCCATGATGACGGGGCGCTTCTCGATCAGGTACTCGAGGGCCTTCTCGCCGTAGTACTCCCAGCCGAGGATGGTCGAGAAGGCAAAGAGCGCAATCGAGACGGAGACGATGAGCTTCGCGTACGGGCCGAAGACGGTCGAGAACGCGAGGATCGTCAGCTGCACGCCGGAGACGAGCTTGCCCGTCGCGGGATCGACCGTGCCGAGCACGCCCGACGAGGCGATGACGAGGCCCGTGAGCATGCAGATGATCATCGTGTCGAAGAAGGTGCCCGTCATGTTGACGTAGCCCTGGCGCGAGGCGTGGTCCGTGCGGGCCGCGGCGGCCGCAATCGGCGCGGAGCCGAGGCCGGCCTCATTCGAGAAGACGCCGCGCGCGACGCCCCAGCGCATGGAGGTCAGCATCGAGGCGACGATGGAGCCGCCGATGCCGCCCGCGACGGAGTCGACGGAAAACGCCATGCGGAACATCTCGGCGATGCCTGCCGGCACGGCCTCGATGTTGGCGCAGATGACGACGATCGAGACGAGGAAGTAGAACGCGGCCATGACGGGCACGATGATGCTCGAGACGAAGCCGATGCTGCGGATGCCGCGCACGAGGACACTGAGTGCCATGATGGCGATGACGCCGCCAATGAGCCAGGTCGGGATGCCGTAGCTGCTCGAGAGCGCGGCGGCGATGGAGTTGGCCTGCGTCATGTTGCCGATGCCGAACGACGCGAGCACGACGAAGAGCGAGAACAGGAAGGCGAGCGTGCGGCCGACGTACTTGTTCTTGATGCCGTTCTTCATCGCGTACATCGGGCCGCCGGCCATCTCGCCGACGCTGTTCGTCTCGCGGTACTTGACGGCCAGGACCGACTCGCCGTACTTCGTCGAGAGGCCGAACGCCGCGCTGATCCACATCCAGACGAGCGCGCCCGGGCCGCCTAAGACCATGGCCGTCGCGACGCCGACGATGTTGCCCGTGCCGATCGTCGCCGACAGCGCCGTCATGAGCGACTGGAACGGCGAGATGTCGCCCGCGTGCTTGTCGCGCTTCGAGAAGACCATGTGGATCGCGTAGCCGAGGTTGCGCCACGGCAGGAACTTCAGCCGCACGGTCAGGAAGATGCCCGTGCCGACGAGCAGCACCAGCATGACCGGGCCCCAGACAAAATTGTTGACCTCCGCCAACAGCTTCGAGAAATCCATGATACCCATCCCTTTCTGGTTCTGATAGATCAATGATGTAAAGATGATTCCCTAAAAAGAAAAAGCAATGTTGCCGGACCCATCCGCGGGGACTTCTCAAGCAACATTGCTTTGTGGATTATTATAATTTATAACGGGATTATTGTCAATCTTTATCCATTATGTATACACAAGTGTACACAACCTTTATCAGGATCATGCCTGCTCGGCTGGCTCATCGCCATCGTGTGCGGCGGCGTAGGCCAGCAGGATGTGGGCGCTCTTGCGGTTCGTCGCGAGCGGCACGTCGTGGACGTCGCAGAGGCGCAGGAGCGCATTGATGTCCGGCTCGTGCGGCTGGGACGTCAGCGGGTCGCGCAGGAAGACGACGTAGTCGACTTCGCCGACGGCGACGCGTGCGCCGATCTGCTGGTCACCGCCGAGCGGGCCGGAGAGCATCGTCTCGACGCCGAGGCCGAAGGTGTCATTGATCAGCGTTCCGGTCGTGCGCGTCGCGATCAGGTGGAACTTCGCGAGGAAGTCCTTGTGATGGCCGACGAACTCGAGCATCTCGCTCTTCTTCTTGTCGTGGGCAATCAGGGCAATTGTTTTCATGGGTAATCATCCTTTCTAGAAACATTCTCCCCTATCATTTCGCCCTAGAACGCCAAAAATCCTGCTGCATCCGGAAATCCAGATGCGGCAGGATTTGCTGACCCCGGCGCCGCCAACCAAGCGTGACGCTATGCCTAGCGCCACGCGCCAACCATAGAGAGCCGGAGTCAAAGGGGTTGTCGATATAGAGATTAAAGTGCCGTGCGCGTCTCCTTCTTGCGCTGGCCGTACTGCTTGAGCACGGCGGCGATGATGAAGTTGAGCACGAAGCAGGCAGCGAAGAAGTAGAGCGAGGCCGTGTAGCCGCCCGTCTGTGCATGGAAGTACGAGACGATGGACGGGCCGGCGACGCCCGCGAGGCCCCAGGCCGTCAGGATGCGGCCGTGGATGGCGCTGAGCTGGCGCGTGCCGAAGATATCGGAGAGATAGGCCGGCATGCACGAGAAGCCACCGCCGTAGCAGCTGATGATCAGCAGCACGAGCAGCTCAAAGATGAAGGCTTCTCTCGTCTGGCCGAGCTGCCAGAACGCGAGGACCTCGAGCAGGAAGAAGAGCATGTAGACGCGGCCGCGGCCGATGTAGTCGGAGACCGTCGACCAGACGATGCGCCCGCCGCCGTTGAAGACGCCGATGATGCCGACCATCGAGGCGGCAGTTGCGGCGTCCATGCCGATGGTTTCCTGAGCCATCGGCGAAGCGACGGCCAGGAGGCCGATGCCGCAGGTGATGTTGACGAAGAAGATCCACCAGAGCGAGGCGAACTGCCAGGTCTTGAGCGCCTCATTGGCCGTCACACCCTGCTGGATGTGCGTGACCTTGCCCGTGCTGTCCTTGAGGACGGGCGGCTTGAGGTACAGAGAGGACGCGCCCATGATGAGCATGTAGACGCAGCCTAGGATCAGGAAGTTGTTGACGAGGCCGACGGTCGCCGTCAGGTACTGCATGACCGGGCCCGCAATGAGCGCGGCGAAGCCGAAGCCCATGATGGCAAGCCCCGTCGCAAAGCCGCGATGGTCCGGGAAGTACTTGACGAGCGTCGAGACCGGCGTGATGTAGCCGACGCCGAGGCCGATGCCGCCGATGACGCCGTAGAAGAGATACAGGAGAGTCAGGCTCTGCGCCGCGATGGCGTAGGCCGTGCCGAGCATGCCCGTGCCGAAGAACGCCATGGCGATGAGGCCGCTCTTTTTCGGGCCGATCTTCTCGACGAAGCTGCCGAGAAAGCCGGCGGAAAAGCCGAGGAACAGGATGGCTAACGAGAAGGTCCAGGTCGTCTCGGCGAGCGAGAAGCCCATCTCCTTCATGATGGGGCGCGTCAGCACGCTCCATGCGTAGACGCTGCCGATCGAGATGTGGATCCCGACGGCGCTCAGTGCGATAAGCCAGCGATTTCTCATTTGATCTACCTCCAGAGATGCTCGGGGCATCTGCGGGGGTAGCAAAAAGACCGTCCGGAACAGATGCCCTGCCCAGACGGTCGGCTGATCATGACGTTGCAGGACATGTGGTCAATTCCACTCATCCGTCAGCCCTGCAAGGCTCTTTCTTTTTTCACTTTCATTATAAGAGCCCCGCGGGGCGGCGTCAAGGGAGAAATCTCACAGAATAGAAATTTTCTGTTACGGCTGCTTCTGCTCTTTCTGGTAAGCCGTGCGGGCGAGCTCGGCGCGCAGGCCTTCGTAGAACTGCACAAGGCCGCTCGTGATGCTCTCGCGCACGTCCTTGTCGATCTTGGACTTTTTCTTGAGCTCGCGCGTCGTCTCGATGATGTTGCCGATGGTCAGGATGTAGTTGTACTCCTCCTCGAGCACGGAGGCGGCATCGAGCGGCGGCAGACAGCTGACCTCCTTGGCGAGCTCGTCGTACTCGGCCGAGAGCGCGCGCAGATTCTTCTTCTGCGTCAGCGCGAGGTCAAGGTTCTCCTCCGTCACGCGCGCGAGGCCCACGTTCATCTTGTCGCGCAGGGCGTGCATCTTCTGGATGCGCTTCTGGAGCTGCGCGAGCGCGCGCCCCGTCCGGCGCTGCTCCGGTGTCATCTCATTTGTCATACGTCTTTCGTCTTTCCTTTCCGATCTATCACTTGCCACCCATGAAAAAGCCCCCGGTGACCCGAGGGACTTTGCAAACTGTGTATATTATACCATCCTTATTATCTAGCGTAAATAGCAGCAAATAGGATTCCAAGCAGTACAATAGCTAGAGTCATATAAGGTTGATGTCCACTACCCGCGACTGAAGCCGCGACCTTGAAGCCCTCGTCAATCTTGCGACCGATGCCACCGCCTACGAGGATGAATCCGCGATCATAGTCCTTGTCTACATCTATCTGACGACCATGCATCGCACTAGAGTTAACGAAATTTTCATGGAACTGGACTTTCAGGACGCTTTCTTGTGGAACTCATACGGCTTTACGGATCTTGCACGAGCTCTGGCAGGACTTGCATTGTCTCGTCTGTTTTGAGCAGGTCTAACGTCTGCTGCATTTCGGTCGGCGTCATATCCCACACTTCCCTCGTAGCTATCTCTAACGCTTCGGGATACGTGAGCACTTCCGGCGCTACCGGCTCGATCGCCGGATTCTTCAGCTTGTACTCCGCAATTGCCAGCCTCTCCGCCAGCAATGGCGCTACAATCTCGAACGCGAGCGCCACCTTCTGGCTATACTGCTCTTTCAGTCTCTTGTACACCTCATCCGCTTCCTCTGCCGGATTCTCCGCCTGCATCATCAGGCCCCACTCCGTCCGAATCGGGCCCTCTGCCAGCTCATTCAGCCAATCCACTGGTGCTGTCATCAACATTGCCATCCTCTCCTTCCTGCGTATCATACTTTTCTGGATGAAGGCGCGTGTCGGCGGCAACGAAGGCCGCTTTCAAGTCCCCTTCATTCTTATTATACGCCTCTTCGCCGTACCGTTCCTTAAAATCATCAGCAATCATATCATAGGACATCATGCCTTTTTCGATGCGGTTACCACTGTAGAGTACGGCGCCCGTGTATTTCTTCTCGTCGAACTTCGTATCCTTCGGCATACTTGCAATGCCATTCCAGATAGAGCGCAGCCACGGACGAATCTCTTCACCGACATAGGAAAGGACTTTCTCTGCCCACGGTTTGAACGTCTTATAACCGAGACGAATGCAATTGATACCAATTTTTGCACCAAGGACATAGATTTTCGGGTTCACTACGGGGTTGGCGTTGGTTTTGTAGAACAATTCATGACGGAGTTCCTTACTATCCTTCTCGATTTCCGCTTTCAGCTTCTCAACCTCAGAGACAGTAGCCTCACGCAGAAGTTCGTTATCGTTGCTCATCTCTTCCGCAATCTTGTTCTGCTTCGGCTTCGGCTTGATGCCAAACGCATCTTCAAGGTTGGCAAATGTCTCTTCATCATAGAGGAACACGTAGCCGTTATTATTGCGTGCGTTGCGCTTCTTCGCCTGCTTCGTGTTGATTTTAGCCAGTGCATCCGAAAGGAATCCCTGTGCCGCCATGCACTCGTCGTTCGTCATCTTCCGGCTCCAGCGCGCCTCGTTTGCCTTTGCCATGAGATCCTTGATTTCCTGCCGTGCATCTGTAAGGTTGACCTTGCGTTTCTCAAAGCTGGATACGATTTTCTGCGCCTTGTTCTTGTACAAGAGGATGCTGGCGTTTGTCTCAACGCTCTGGTCTGCCGTACTTGCCGCATTGGCGTTCTGGATATCGCCAGTAGACTCTTTCTGCGCGTGGTTTTCTTCTGCCGGTGCTTCCTGTGCATCGTCAAAGAGGCTTGCCGCTGTCGTGCCGTCACGTGCTACGCGCTCTGCCGACTCGATGATATCGCCAAGCGTTGCGCGTCCGCCATCCATCAGAGACGTCTGGTTTGGGCTACCCTGTTCCAAGATAGAGCGGGCCATGTCGTTCAGGAAGATGCCGATTTTCTTGCCACTGCGCTTGTTCTCGTCGAAGAAGCGTAGCACCTCACGCACCTCGTCCGTGTCCTGATACTCGCTGAACAGGCTCTGCTCGTTGAGGTAGTCCTTGACCGGCTTGCCCTCGCGGCGGAGTGCGTCGAGATGTTTGACCGCGTCAGAGATAGTCTTTCCTGCGTCATACTCATACGCCTGCCTATCCTTGACGGCAAGGTTGACGCGAGCAAAGCAGGGGCCGCACTCATCAGACCGCGCGAGACATTGCGGATATTGTCCTCCGTACTCTCAGCCATCTTGTCGATGAGGCCGTCGTCGTTGTAGGCCAGCGAGAACAGGGCACGCTTGACGCGCTGGATGCCGTCTGCATTGACGTTTCCATGCTCGTCTGTATAAGCATTGCGCTCGTTCTTGCCGACGATACGATAGAGGATATTTGCCACAAAGTTCTGGCTCGCCGCCGTCGTCAGGTCGCCCTGCTCGTTATCAACATAAGAGTCGAGGTCGCGCGGCTTGATTTTCTTCGCGTCAGCCTTCGCCTGTTCGCTTGCACCCATGCGAGAACCACCAGCCGTACTGCCGATGATATCCTGCATCGTGTCCGCGTCGATATCGTCCACCACCTCGCGGACGAGCATATACCTGCGCAGCCGCGTGAGATTTGGCCTTGAGAGGCCAAACTCCTTCGAGTGCTCGAAGATGTATTTACGGTAGGCCGTTGCCTTCTCACTGCCCGCCGCCGTAGCCTTCTGGATAGCCATAGCGCGGCCGTTGCCGTTGAGCACGACGCCATCCCTGCGGATGATAGGCGCGCCCTGATTGAGGTTGAGGCCAGCGCCGAGGTCAGCCGGGCGAAGCTCGTTGGCCATCGCCGTGACCTGCTCCTGCATGGATACGCGCTGACGATCGCGCGGCCGAAGCTTCTGCGGATACGCCTTGTTCGGCGCCATCGTCTCCGCATCGTGCGACGTGATGACACGCGACGCCGGAACGGCACGGTAGCGCACGCGGATTTCCTCGCCGCTATCTGTGACGACCGTCGTCTCAGCGCCCTTGATGCCGTGGATAGGCTCTCCCATTGCAGGAACCTTGGCAGAATCAAGATTCTTGGTGCCTTCCTTCTGCTCATGTGGTATAATATGAGTAGAAGAGGATTGCCGCACGGCCGGAATGCCGTCTCCCTTAGTGGAGGCTTGCGCCGGATATACAGGCAATCCTTTTTTATTGCCATCATAGTATTCTTCACTTGGCAGTATGTGATTATAATAGTGGTTACCGTTTGCATCTGTAAATATGGTTATTACTACCTTTTGTGGGACGCCACGGATAACAGCGTAGGATTCCAAATAAGTATATTGCTTGGGTTCTCGCTTCCCCTTACTATCCTGCCGCGATTCAACTTGTTTCGCACTTCGTATCAATTCAGGAAGATATTTGATGAGTAAAAGTTTATGCTCTTTTGCACTTGTTGATAGAGCTTTTTTAATACCTCGCCCCGTAAAATCAACAACGTCATCATCTAAGTTTACTTTGCCAATAATAGGATTAGTTACACTCGTACCTTACAAGTTCTTCTTGTAATACTCTTTTGCTTTCTTGCGTAGCTCCTTGATGTCCTTATACTCGCCAAACTCCTTTCCTGTAACAACAACACGCCCGCCATTGTCGGAGGCTTTTTTATTGTCGCTATCCTGATAATGGTCGGCCATAATGGCGTCAACCTTATCTTGAAGCGCAGCTATCTTACGAATATTGTTAAACGCGCCGTGCTGTGGCTCTCGCAAATCTTTTGCGCCAAGACCCGTATCAGAGTGAGCAATTCCTCTATAGTCAAACCGGATATCATGAAGCTTATAATGCGTTATATCACGATAGATTTTTTTCTGATGTGCCGAAGTGCTGAGTTCTAGTGCTTTTCCATGCGTTTTACGCCATCTGGAGTTAGTTCATTTTCAATTTCCTTCCATCTCGGGGCAGAAATAACGCTTTCGTAATACTTATCACGAATCTCTCATCTTTTTACTTCACTTTCTTCGGCTTCGCGCTGAGTGTCTGCCGCTTTGCGCGGTTCAGGTTTGGCGTGCTGATCTTGATTTTTGGTGCCTTCGTCCGGCTTCTGCTGATTCTTACTCTGCGTACTCTCATGCGTAACTTCCTTCCTCTCTTCCTTTGTCGGCTTACTCTTGGCAAGTTTCTGCTTGAACATCTCGATCGTGTTGTCGAGGCTCTTGAGGTTGGCGGGGCTCTCGTCCTTCGCTTCCTTGCGGATGGCGGCTGCATCGTCAAGTGACTGCTTGTAGAAGGCGTTATAGAACTCGTCCTTCTACTCTGGCGTCATGCCTTCCGTCGTGCCCTTGCCGGAGAATCCCGCCTTCTTGCGGACGTCGGTGATGATACTGTCAATAGCTTTTACCGATTCATCTGCACCGACCGTCTTAGCGTGAGCACTAGCTGCCGCCAGATAAGCCAGTTTCCCTACAGGGCTAGCGTTCTTGTAGGTGTTGCCGCTGGTAATCTCGCTGACCATGCTGCCCAGTCTAGTCGTCGTCGCCGCCTGAATCGTGCGCGGTGCATACTGAGATGCGGCGGCCGCCTCTGCTGGCGGGATTGTGTTGAGCAGGTCGCCATGCGCGCGCTGCGCATATTCGAGCGCTTCCGGCTCGCCATCCATGAGTGGCTTTGCCAGTCTCTTCTCACTGAACGGCACGTTGTTCTGACGCAGCGCATCGAGATACTGCTGGCCGAGTGCCTTGCGCTGTGTCAGTGGCTACTTCTTGATCGCGGCGATGCGGTCGTCCATCTGCGCATTCTGCTCGTCAATCGTCTGCTGTGGCTGTGCGATGCACACTCCCTCGCTCTGCAGTGCCTGACGATCAACCGTAGCCGTCTGGCGCACCGGTTCACTGCCCTATTCGTCATCTACAATCATTACTATAGTACCGTGTAGACTCATTATCAACATTCTTTTTAGATTTTACAAAAAACATTGATTTTGAGTCAACAAAACTGTATCATATAGGTAAATAGTAAGAAAAGACGAAGGGAGTTGCTACCATGCTAGAACTGTATCGCAACATCAAACGAATCAGGGAAGAAAAAGGTATGTCTCAGGACGAACTTGCCAAACTGGTAGGCTTCAAGTCACGCAGTTCTATCAATAAGATAGAGATGGGAGTCAACGACATTACACAGTCCAAGCTGATAGCTATAGCCAGAGCCTTGCATGTATCCCCAGGCGAGCTGATGGGTGAAGACAAGGAAATCGCTTCGCCTACTGATCTATCCACTCACCTGCCCAACATGTTCCCCATCGACGCACACACCTTCCGCGTGCCTATTGTCGAGCGTGTCTCAGCTGGTAGGCCAATCGCAGCCGACGCGGAAATTATCGGCTATAAGTACATAGACAACAAGTATTCCAAGGACAGTCACGAATACTTTGGTCTGCGCATCGTCGACAAGTCGATGGAACCTACTATCATGGATGGGGATATCGTCATCGTGCACCGCCAAAGCTATGTTAAGAACGGCGAGATAGCTATTGTACTGATAGACGGCGAAGAAGCGACAGCAAAGGAAGTGCAGGAAAGCGCAGACGGTATCACGCTGATAGGCCACAATGCAGCCGTGTACACACCGCACTTCTACAGTGCACAAGAAGTGAAGCATTTGACCATACAGATTATCGGACGTGTTATTCAATCCATTAGAAGATTCTGACGATAGAGGGACTGCAACATGGAAGTGTTCTTAGGTTTGCTTGCGACAATGTTTGCCATATCATTCTTTTCTAAAAAATCAGAGCTAGATAATTATATAGAACAGAATGGTAGGCTGAACGAAATAAGGTCTGGGTTGGAATACCAACGCAAATCCGTTGAAGACTTGGCGAAGAAAGAACAGGAAAAAATTGAAATTGCCCGGAACGGCTTAGAATACGAGCGCACCAAAATGAACGATATTCGCTTTAAACTTTTACACGATGAAAAAATAATCCAGACAAATATAGAGATAGCTGAAAAGAAAAGGAAACTAATTGAAGAGTTTCTTGCATCAAAGATAAAAGAGTATCCTATCGTATCTTCTGTTCTTGCAGATTACATGACGGCGTTTGACGACTTACGGGCGAAACAACTTGAAAGCAAAAAGAGGCCAGCATTAAAAGCTAGTGAGGAAGTAAAAAGGGTAAAGGCTGAGAAGCGAGAATTGATTTCTCAAAACAAGGCCATGAAATGGGAACTGGAATATCTAAAAAGCATCTTCCCTATTATTGATGAAATTGAAGATGATCCTGTAGCAGAGCAAGAAAGTTATGTAAACCCTGACTACCAGCACGAGGACAAGGCTGGCTTCTGGCTGACGCCACAAGAGTATGCTGCCCTTCCCACAAGTGAGAAGTACCAACGCGCTCTTGACCGTTATATGCGCCGTAAGAAATCAAACCGAGAGATAGGATTAGAATATGAGCGCTATATAGGTTACTTGTATGAGCAAGACGGTTACAGTGTTACCTATCATGGTATAGAACACGGGCTTGAAGATTTGGGGCGCGATTTGATTTGTGAAAAGAATGGATGCGTAGATATTGTTCAATGTAAATGCTGGTCAAAAAGAAAGCAGATTCACGAAAATCACATCAATCAGCTCTATGGAACGACTGTAATGTATAAGATACAAATGGGAAATACATCTGAGCCTGAATCTGATGAAGATATCTTGTTCCGTAATATGGGAAAAATCGTTACACCTGTATTCGTCTCAACAACTAATTTGTCAGAAACAGCATCAGAATTTGCAAGATATCTAGGAATAGTTGTGAAGATTATCCCTTTAGCTCCATACCCTATCATCAAGTGCAATATCAACCAGCGTACAGGAGAAAGGATATATCACCTGCCTTTCGATCAGCAATATGATAGATGTATCATCGACCCTAAAACTGGTGAATTTTACGCTAGGACGGTTGCCGAGGCTGAGGCGAACGGGTTCAGGCGAGCTATGCGTTGGCATGGCAATAAAGAACGAGGTGAATGAAATGAAGGACGAACACGTCATTATATCCGCTCTTGCCATTGCTCTGGTAGGTACAGGCTACTACGCCTACACTGAGCACCAGCAGGTGCAGGCTTTACAGGAACAAGTAGACAGCAAGAATAAGCAGGTGAACCAGTCACAGAGCAAGATTATGGACTTGCTGGCAACGGTACAAGACTTGAAAGACAAGAACTCTGACCTGCAAGATCAGGTAAATAATCAGCCCGCGCCGGTAGTGGTACAGGGCGGCGGAGACAGTATAAGCGACATCATGAAGCAGATGGATGAGGACGATCTGCGGCAGAAAGAAAGCGACTACCTCGACAAACAGAGCGATTACCTCGACAAGGTGAACCGCAAACTAGATGACGAGTATTGGGGTACAGACGTAAAGATGCAGGACTTCTCGAAATGAAACCGCCGCATCAGCCGTGACCTCTCCTGCCTTTCACTTCTGTATTCATACGACACTAAAAAGATGATACATGAGAACACTGAACTCGTAGACAAGGCGTTTTGTAGACAAATTCGTTAGCATATGGAGAAAACAAAAAGCTGGAACCGTTGATATATAACGGCTCCAGCTCATTTTATGATAAGCGTATGTATGCCACGGACTGAACTGTCACTGCAATCGGACAGTATCAGAGGTCTGGGCGCACGCCGGTCTTGCCGGTGAACTTGTGGTAAGCGGCGCCCTTACGGCGGCCCATGAGCTCAGCGAAGAGCTCTTCTGGCGAGATGTTGTGGTAGGCGAGCAGGACGAGGCAGTGGTACCAGAGGTCGCCCATCTCGTAGACGACATCCTTGCGGACGTTGTTCTTCGAGGCGATGATCGTCTCGACGGCTTCCTCGCCGACTTTCTTCAGGATCTTGTCCTGGCCCTTCTCGAAGAGGTAGTTCGTGTACGAGCCCTCGACCGGATTGAGGCGGCGGTCCTGGATGACGTTGTAGAGGTCGTAGAGGACTTCGGCGAGGTCGGCCTTCTTCTCCGGCGGCACGACGGCGATGCCCTTCTCCTCCCCGCCCATGAGCTTGCGGCCGCTGAAACAGGTGTAGGTGCCCGTATGGCAGGCGACGCCCGTCTGATGCACGCGCACGAGCAGCGTGTCGCCGTCGCAGTCGTAGGAAATCTCCTTGACCTTCTGGACGTTGCCGGACGTCTCGCCCTTCTGCCAGAGCTTCTGGCGACTGCGGCTGAAGAACCAGGTGTAGCCCGTCTCGAGCGTCTTCTTGAGGGATTCCTCGTTCATGTAGGCCAGCATGAGGACCTGGCCGTTCTCCTCCTGCACGACGGCGGGCACGAGTCCCTTCTCGTCGAACTTGACCATCGAGATGTCAATTGCATTCGCATTTGCGTTTTCGGTATTTGCCATTAGAATCGAACCTCCACTCCGCGGGACTGCAGGTATTCCTTGACCTGACGCACGGTGAACTGGCCGTAGTGGAAGACGGATGCTGCGAGCACGGCGTCGGCATGGCCGAGGGTCAGCACGTCGTAGAAGTGCTCGAGCTTGCCGGCGCCGCCCGAGGCGATGACCGGCACGTTGACGGCATCGGAGACGGCGCGCGTCAGCTCGATGTCGTAGCCATCCTTCGTGCCGTCGGCGTCCATGCTCGTCAAGAGGATCTCGCCGGCGCCGAGCGCGACGGCCTTCTTGACCCACTCGAGGCAGTCGAGGCCCGTCGGCGTGCGGCCGTTGACGTAGACCTCCCAGCGGTGGTCGCCCGCGCGGCGCGCATCGACGGCGAGCACCATGCACTGGCGGCCGAACTTCTCCGCGCCTTCCTTGAGGAGACCCGGATTCTTGACGGCTGCGGTATTCAGCGACGTCTTGTCGGCACCGGCCTTGAGCATGCGGCGCATGTCCTCGACCGTGCGGATGCCGCCGCCGACCGTGAACGGGATGAAGACCTTCGAGGCGCAGTCGCGCGCGACGTTGACCATCGTGCCGCGGTTGTCGCTCGAGGCCGTGATATCGAGGAAGACGAGCTCATCCGCCCGTTCCTCGTCGTAGCGGGCAGCGAGCTCGACGGGATTGCCCGCGTCGCGCAGTCCGACAAAGTTCGTGCCCTTGACGACGCGCCCGTCCTTGACATCAAGACAAGGGATAATGCGTTTCGTATACATCTATTTTAGCCCTCCTTCGCCGCGATTTCAATAGCCTCCGCGAGGTCCAGCGTCCCCATGTAGATGGACTTGCCGACGATGACGCCCTCGATGCCAGCCTTCTCGTAGGGCTTCAGGGCCTCGATGTCGGCGATGGACTTGACGCCGCCCGAGGCGACGACGGCGACGCCGCTCTCGCGCGCGAGCTTGGCCGTCGCCTCGACGTTGACGCCAGAAAGCGTGCCGTCGCGCGAGATGTCCGTGTAGATGATCGTCTTGACGCCGGCCTTCTTCATCTCCTTGGCGAGCGCCGTGGCCTCGACGTCACCCGAGACGCCCCAGCCATCGACGGCGACGATGCCGTCCTTGGCGTCAATGCCGACGACGATGCGGTCGCCGTACTTCGCGCAGGCCGTCTTGACGAGCTCGGGATCGCGCACGGCGACGGAGCCGAGGATGACGCGGCGCACGCCAAGCGCGAGGACCTCGTCGATGCTCTCCAGCGTGCGGATGCCGCCGCCGAGCTCGACAGGGATATCGACGGCCGCGAGAATCTTCTCGACCGTCGCAAGGTTCTGCGGTCTGCCGGCTAGCGCGCCGTCGAGGTCGACGAGGTGCAGGAACTGGGCGCCCTGCGCCTGCCACTTCTTCGCCATCTCCTCTGGCTTGTCCGAGAAGACCGTCTCCTTGGCAAAGTCGCCCTTCAAGAGGCGCACGCACTTGCCGCCGCGGATGTCGATTGCTGGGAATATGATCATGGGATTCTCCTCTTCTTAACCTTCAACAAAATTTTTCAGGATGGCGAGGCCGACGTCGCCGGACTTCTCCGGGTGAAACTGCGTGGCCTGGATGTTGCCGCAGGCGACGGCGGCCGTCAGCTGCTCGCCGTACTCCGTCGTGGCCGTGATGACGCTCTTGTCCTCCGGCACGGCATGGTAGCTGTGCACGAAGTAGACGTAGGGTTTGTCCGAAAGACTTTGAAAGAGGTCGAGCTTCTCGCGCGGCTCGCGGACCTTGATGGAGTTCCAGCCCATGTGCGGGACCTTGAGGCCCGGCGCCTGGATCTTCTTCACCATGCCGTGGATGAGGCCGAGACCTTTTGCCCCCGGGCTCTCCTCGCTGCCGTCGAAGAGGACCTGCAGGCCGACGCAGATGCCGAGCAGCGGCTTGCCGGCGGCGACTGACTCCTTGAGCACGGGGATCAGGCCGCTCTCTTCGAGGTTCTTCATGCAGTCGCCAAAGGCGCCGACGCCCGGCAGCACGATCTTCGAAGCCTCGCGGATAGTGCTTTCGTCACTCGTCACGCGGACGTCCGCGCCGAGCGCGACGAACGCCTTCTCGGCACTGAAGAGATTGCCGACGCCGTAATCAATGATTGCAATCATGGGATACTCCTCCTAACTATCGGGCACGGGCTCAGAGCGAGCCCTTCGTCGACGGGATACCGTCGACGCGCGGGTCCTTCTCGACGGCGATGCGCAGGGCGTGGCCGAGCGCCTTGAAGATGGCCTCGACCTTGTGGTGCGAGTTCTTGCCGTAGAGCACGCGGACGTGCAGGGTGATGCCGGCGTTGACGGCGAAGGCGCGCAGGAATTCCTCCGTGAGCTCCGTGTCATAGCCGCCAATCATCGGGGCCATCTCGCCGCCGTCGTAGACGAGGAACGGACGGCCGCTGATGTCAAGTGAGACGAAGGCCAGCGCCTCGTCCATCGGCAGGTAGAACGTGCCGTAGCGGCGGATGCCCTTCTTGTCGCCGATGGCCTGCTTGAACGCCTGGCCGAGCGTGATGCCGATGTCCTCGACGGAGTGATGGCCGTCGACGTCGATGTCGCCGTCACAGGCCAGCGTGAGGTCTAAGAGGCCGTGGGCCGTCATGAGGTTGAGCATGTGGTCGAAAAAGCCGATGCCCGAGTCGATGACGCCGTGGCCATTGCCATCGAGATTTAAGATGAGCTTGACGCTCGTTTCTGCCGTCTTGCGCTCGACGGTCGCTGTGCGGATGCTCATGCTCTCCCCTCCGTGAATGCCTTGAAGTAGCTGTACCAGATGTCGTTCTCCTCGCGGCGGCCCATCGAGATGCGCAGGCAGTCCTTGAGGCCCGGCGCATCGCCGAAGTGGCGCACGCCGATGCCCTTCGACTCGAAGAGCGCGTTGAGCTCCTGCGCCTTATCGTAGTGGACGAGGATGAAGTTCGTCTCCGACGGGAAGACCTTGACGCCCGGCAGCTTCTTGAGCTCCTCCTGCATGCGCTTGCGCTCCGAGATCATGATCTGGATGTGCGGCACGAACTCCTGGCGCATCTGGTAGCAGATGTCGGCCGTGACGAGCGAGAGCACGTTCATGTGGTACGGCATGTAGGACTTGTCGATCATCTCGACGATCTTCGCATCGGCGAGCATGTAGCCGACGCGGCACGAGGCGAGGCCGTAGGCCTTCGAGAACGTGCGCGCGATGATCATGTTCGGGTACTTCGCGAGCAGGCGCACGGCCGTCTGGCCGTAGAACTCCATATAGGCCTCGTCGACGAGGAAGGCGCAGTCGATGTTCTTTGCGATCTTCTCGATTTCCTCGACCGTGAAGGCGTTGCCCGTCGGGTTGTTCGGGTTGCAGATGACGGCGAGCGTCGCCTTCTCGTCGTTGACCGTCTTGATGAACTTGTCGATGTCGAGCGAGTAGTCCTCCGGGTCGAGGTCGACCGGCACGCCCGTGGCCTCAGCGGCCTTGGCGTAGATCTTGTACATCGAGAACGACGGCTGCGGGTAGACGATCTTGGCCTCCGGGCTGCCGCCGAAGCAGTAGAAGAGCTTCTCGATGATCTCGGACGAGCCGCTGCCGATTAGCACGTTCTCGCGCTGCATGGAGAAGTTGCGCGCGATCTGGTCGCGCAGGTCGTCGTACTGCTCGTTCGGGTAGCGGTTGAAGGCGACCGTGCCGAGGCGGTTCATGACGCGCTCCTCGACGAGCGGCGGCAGGCTCATGTTGCATTCATTGGCATTGATCTTGATTTCCCACGGACGTTCGACGACGTCGTACGAGGGCATGTCGGCAAGGCCGTTGCGGTAGTTCAGCATATTCCCCTATCCCCTTCTATGTAAAGTCTATAAAATCTCAGTTATCGCGACAATCGATCACTTCTGCTCGCGGCGGATGCGGATGGCGTTGGCATGTGCCTGCAGGCCCTCCGTCTCGGCGAGGCGGATGATGTCTTCGCTGACGTCCGAGAGCGCCGGCTGCGTGTACGAGATGATGCTCGTGCGCTTCATGAACGTCTCGACGTTGAGCACGGAGTAGTAGCGCGCCGTGCCGCCCGTCGGCAGCACGTGGTTCGGGCCGGCGAAGTAGTCGCCGAGCGGCTCCGGCGAGTAGGCGCCGAGGAAGACGGCGCCGGCGTGGCGCACGTACGGCAAGAGCTGGAACGGCTGGGCCGTCAAGAGCTCCATGTGCTCCGGTGCCGAGACGTTGGCGAAGCGCATGGCCTGCATCATGTCGTCGGCGACGACAATCAGGCCATTGCGGTCGATCGAGGCCTGCGCGATCTCGCGGCGCGGCAGGGCGGCGAGCTGCTTCTCAGCCTCCTTGGCGACCTTCTCGGCGAGCTCGGCGTCGTCCGTGATGACGATGCTCGAGGCCAGCGGGTCGTGCTCGGCCTGGCTCAGCATGTCGGCCGCCGTGTAGACCGGGTCAGCCGTCTTGTCGGCGACGATGAGGATCTCACTGGGCCCTGCAAGCATGTCGATGTCGACGTGGCCGTAGACTTCCTTCTTGGCCAGCGTGACGAAGATGTTGCCCGGGCCCGTGATCTTGTCGACGCGCGGGATGGTCTCCGTGCCGAAGGCCATCGCGGCGATGGCCTGGGCGCCGCCGATCTTGTAGATCTTCTTGACGCCGGCCGCGCGCGCCGCGATGAGCACGTACGGGTTGATCTTGCCGTTCTTCGGCGGCACCATCATGATGATCTCACCAACGCCGGCGACGGAGGCCGGCACGGCGTTCATGATGACGGAGGACGGATAGGCAGCCGTGCCGCCCGGCACGTAGATGCCGACGCGGTCGAGCGGGATGATGGACTGGCCGAGGATGGAGCCCTTCTCGCGGTACGTCATCCACGAGTTCGGCTTCTGCTCCTGATGGTAGCGGCGCACGTTCTCGGCGGCCTTGCGCAGCGATTCGACGACGGCGGGGTCAGCGGCCTTCTCGGCTGCCTCGTACTCGGCCTCCGTCACGAGGAAGTCCTCCGGCTTGTAGTCGACCCGGTCGATGAGATGCGTGTAGCGGATGACGGCGGCGTCGCCCTCGCGGCGCACATCGCCGACGATCTGGCGCACGAGCTCGGCGGCCGTCATGTCGCGGCCGAACGTCTTTTTGTTGGCCTCGCGGATCTTCGGGCTGAGCTCGACCTCATCAAAGGATGCCTTCGTCAGCATCTTCTCAATGGCATATTCTCCGACTTCACTGGCTTTTACGATTTTCATCTATACTTCCTCGCTTTCCACTGTCTATCTCAATCTTTGCCGGCTCTCAGGCCCCGGCCTTTGCCTGCTGCTCGAGCTCGAGGATCTTGCGCAGCTCTTCGGTGAGCTGGTTGATGCGGTCGAACTTGAGCTTGAAGCTCACGCGGTTGACGATGAGGCGCGCCGTCGCATCGAGGATGTAGGCAATCTCCTCGAGGTCGTTTTCGCGAAGCGTCGTGCCCGTCTCGACGATATCGACGATGCTCTCCGAGAGTCCGACGATCGGGCCGAGCTCGATGGAGCCATTGAGCTTGATGTACTCCATCTGCATGCCGTGCTTGTTGAAGAACTGCTCGGCGATGTGCGGGAACTTCGTCGCGACGCGCGTGTGGTCGTAGTCGACGAGCTTCGCGCGCTTCTCGGCCTTCGGCACGGCCATCATGAGGTGGCAGCGGCCAAAGCCGAGGTCTAAGAGCTCGTAGACGTCCTTGCCCGACTCGAGGAGCACGTCCTTGCCGATGACGCCGATGTCGGCGGCACCGTACTCGACGTACGTCGGCACGTCAGCCGTCTTCGAGACGATGAAGCGGATCTTCTTCTCCTCGTTCGCGATGACGAGCTTGCGCGACTTATCCGAGAGACCTTCCGCCGTGTAGCCCGCCTTGGCCAGAAGGTCGGCCGAGAGCGAGAAGAGCTTGCCTTTCGGCAGGGCGATGGTCAGGTAATCCATGGTGTTTTTCATATTCCCTCTCCTGATATTCTGTTCCGGATATGATTCCTGTGATTTTCACTCTTTATCTTACTAAAGGATTTCGATGTTCCTTATGTTAACACCAAAATCCGGATTCGTCAAGAAATCTTTGCAAATTGTTTGCTTGTCCATTTTATGCGCATAAAACTCCGCCGCTAGTTGCGGGCATCGGCCTCGCGCAGGAGCATGAGCACGGGGCTGTCACCCGGCGCGGCCGCCATGTGGTGGCGCTCGATGACGGCGGCCTCCTCCTCCATGCCGATCTTGCGCAGCAGGGCGGCGCCGATGGCCGGATGGTGGCGGTAGACGTAGAGCGCGTGGCCGAGGTGGCCCGGATGCTCCATCAGGCGCGCTGAAGCGCTTGGCAGATAGTGCATCATGAGGACGGCGAAGACCTTGCCGAGGATGTCGAGGTCACCCTTGCGGCGGCCGACATCGTGCAGCAGCGAGCAGCGCACGAGGAAGGCGCGCTGCTCCGCGGGCAGCCCATGCTCCTTTGCAAGATCAAGCGCCGTGTAGGCGACGTTGCGCACGTGGACCTGGTCAGCCGGGTGCATCGCCGCGAAGAGCGGCAGGGCCTTTGCGGGCAGGTTCGCGCGGACGAAGACGCGGTCTCCCTCGTCCATGCGCTCGGTGACGGCGCGGACGAACTGGCGCACGCGCCCCCGCATGCTCATGCGAGGTAGACGAGGCTCGCGTAGCCCTTCGTCTGCTGCATCGCGCGGGCATCGTCTTCCGTCTGGCACAGAAGCGCGAGCTCGACGACCTTGCCGCCCGCGCGCAGCTCCTGCGCCTTCTGGATGGCATCGTGCTCGCGGCCCGGCGCGTAGCCGAGGTAGATGTCCTTCGGCTGGTCCGGCTTCTCGAGGCCCTGGCGCGTCAGCGCGAGCAGGATGCGCTCGATGCCGATGGCAAAGCCCGTGGCCGGGCAGGCGCTGCCGAAGTCGGACAGCAGGTGGTCGTAGCGGCCGCCGCCGGCGAGCGGGAAGCCGAGGCCCGGCGTGTACGCCTCGAAGACCATGCCCGTGTAGTAGCTGAAGTCGCGGATGATGCCGAGGTCGAAGCGCACGTACTGCTCGACGCCGTACGACTGGAGCAAGCGGTAAATCTCCGCGAGATTGTCGAGCGCGCGGCGGCTCTGCTCGTTGAGCGCGAGCGTGTAGCTCTTCTTGAGCATCTCCGCGCCGCCATTGAGCACGGGCAGATAGCCGAGCGTCTTCTTGGCCTTCTCGGGCAGGTCGAGCGAGGCGATTGCGCGGTCAAAGGAGACGAGGTCGTGCTTCTCGAGCGCCGTCTGCAGTGTCTGCTTCGTCTCGTCTGTAAGCTGGTACTGGTTCATGATGCCCGAGACGAACTCGACCTGGCCGAGGCAGATCGTGAAGTCCGTGAGGCCGGCGCGCAACAGGCCCTGGATGGCCAGCGCGATGACCTCGGCATCGGCAAAGGCCGTCGCTGAGCCCATGAGCTCGACGCCAGCCTGATGGAACTCGCACTGGCGGCCGGCCTGCGTCTGCTCGTAGCGGAAGACACTGCTGACATAGGAGAGCTTTAAGGGCTGCGGGTAGTCGCGCAGGCGGCTCGCGGCGAGGCGCGCGATTGGCGTCGTCATCTCATGGCGCAGCGCGAGCGTGCGGTTGTCCTTGTCGAAGAGCTTGAAGAGATGCGGCTCGAGCGCGCGGCTCGCGCCGAGCGTCAGGTTGTCGAGGTACTCGATGGTCGGCGTGACGACCTCATCGTAGCCCCACTCCGCGAACAGCGCGGCGAGCTCCGCCTCGATTGCGCGCTTCTCCGCTGCTTCCGTCGGCAGGAAATCGCGCATACCGTACGGGATCTCCAGTGTCAGTCTTTCCTTGTCCATGTGTCTGTCTCCTTTTATCCTGCTTTTATCTTATTTCCATTTTCTTCCTATTAATAGGGAGCCACTCACTTGTGCGAGGATTCCTTCTCTTCCCCCGGTGCCAGCCGGTCAAGGATGATCCGGTAACCGTCAGCGCCGTAGTTGAGGCAGCGCTTGACGCGACTGATCGTCGCCGTGCTCGCCCCCGTGCGCGCGACGATGTCGTCGTACGTGTGCCCCGCGCGCAGCATCCGCGCGACTTCGAGGCGCTGGCTCATCGCCTTGAGCTCGCTGATCGTGCAGAGATCCTCGAAGAACTGATAGCACTCGTCCACCGTCTCCAGCGACAGCATCGCCTCACAGAGCTGGTCATTGAGCTCATCCTTGAGTTTTGGGTTCACCATACCCTTTCCCCTCCCCATATCGAATCCGAAAAGCAAAGCTTTTCGTCTTTAATCCTTTAGTTAGTGAAAATTTATTGTCATTATAACACAGCATTGCGAAAAAAGAAAGCCATCTGGGCAAAATTTGTTACAGAATGCCACCTCAGGGGAACAATGCGCAAAAAAAGACTGCCCTATCCATCTTCTGGATAAGGCAGTCTCTGCGTCTTTGGTGCTTTATGCGCTTGCCCTTCAGCCTCAGCCGTTCATCGCGAATTTGACGACGGCTTTCATGCCGGGCTTGAGGGTGAAGTTGAGGCCGGACGGGATGGAGATGCGGATGATCATGACGTCTTCATCGGCATCGTCGGCGTCGTTGACCTCGGCGGTCGTCTTGGGCTGGCTGCTTGCGGCGGCGTCGCCACCGGCGGCATCAGCCGTGCTGGCCTCTGCGCCCTGCTGGCCATCCTGCGCACTCTGGGCGCTCTGGGCGTTCGGATTGTTCAGGTTGTTCGGGTCAGTCTGGGCAGCACCGGCGTTGGATGCGGCACCGTTGGCCGCTGCATCGGCACCATTGGCGCTGCTGTCGGCGGACTGGTCATCTTTCTTGGCCGGCTGCTGGATGTCCTGGACGGAGCCCTGGAGCTGGTGGCCGTCGATCTCGTAGGAGACGAACTGGCCGAGGCGGATCTTCGCGGCCTTGTCGGGGCTGACCTTGGCCTCGACCCAGATGTCGTCGGCATTGCCGACGCTCGCAACGGTCTCGCCCGCCTTGACGGTCGAGCCCTCGTCGATGCCCTGCGCGTAGTAGACCGTGCCGGCTACCGGCGCGACGATGTCGGTCTCAGCGGCATCCTGCTTGGCGTTGTCGAGCGCGGCCTGTGCCTGCTTGAGCTGCAGCTCGGCGTTCTGCACGGCCTTCGGATCAGGCGGCTGGGTCGTCGTCTGGTAGCGGACGGCCGGCGAAGACGACGGCGCGGATGCGGCAGGAGCCGACGACGAGGCAGCGGCCACGGCTGCATGGTAGGCCGAGACGGCGGCATCGCGCTGCACGGCGCTGATGGCGCCCATCTCGAAGAGCTCGTTCATGCGGTTCATGCGGGACTCGGCGCTCGCGACGCTCTGCGAGGAACCGCTGCTGCGCGGCGCGCTCGCGGCCGGTGCCGGAGCGGGGCTCGGCACGGCGACCGTCACGGTCTGCCCCTTCTTGATTTCATCGAGGTTGCGCTGCGAGAGCGCGACGGTCTGCTCGAGGTTCGCGATCTGCTCGTCCGTCACCGTGCTCTGCACGTGGGCGATGACATCGCCGGCCTCGACATGCTCCCCTTCTGCGACGACCTTCTCGGTGATCATCGCATTGCCGTGTACCTTTGCCGCGACGAGCGAGCTCGTGACCTGCGCGTCGTAGACGTTGAAGTACTTGTGCTGATGCTGGTAGTAGTAGATGCCACCCGCACAGAGCACGGCAATGAGGATCAGGCCGACGAGGCCGTATTTCATCAGATACTGTACTTTCTTTGTGATATCGACTTCCAAGATTCAGGACCCTCCATCATCTATCATCTGTTTATAAGCTATCGAGATATCAACGAAACCTCCCTCGCAGAGAGGGAGGTTTCACATGATCTATAGTACTCAGCCAAGCTGTGCTTCGATGACGGCTGCTGCCTTCTCGAATGCCTGCGGCAGGGCTTCTGCCTTCTTGCCGCCAGCCTGTGCCATGTCCGGACGTCCGCCGCCGCCGCCACCGACGACTGCTGCGGCTTCCTTGATGATCTTGCCGGCATGGATGCCGCGCTTGACGGCGTCCTTCGATGCCTTGACGACGAGGTTGACCTTGCCGTCGTTGGCGCAGCCGAGCACGACGACACCGCTGCCGAGCTTGTCGAGCGTGAGGTCAGCGACGTCGCGCAGGGAGTCCATGTTCTCGACGTTGGCCTTGCCCGTGATGACGGAGACGCCTTTGATGTCCTTGACGCCAGCGATGAGCTGCTGGGCATCGGCCTTCTCCTGCATCGCTGCGACTTCCGCGAGCTTGCCGGCCATCTCCTTGCCCTCGGCCTGCAGCTTCTCGACGGCTGCCGGGACATCGTCCTCGTTTGCCTTGAGCAGGGCAGCTGCCTTCTGCAGGGTGGCGAGCTTCTCATTTGCATAGTCGAGCGCGGCCTTGCCCGTGATGGCCTCGATGCGGCGCACGCCCGAGGCGATGCCCGTCTCGCCGACGATCTTGAACATGCCGATCTGGCCGACGTTCTTGACGTGCGAGCCAGCGCAGAGCTCCATCGAGAAGCCCGGCACGCGCACGACGCGCACGACGTCGCCGTATTTCTCGGAGAAGAGCGCCATCGCGCCAGCCTTCTTGGCCTCGTCAAGGCTCATGTGCGAGATCTCGACGTCCTGGCCCTTGAGGATGACCTTGTTGACGAGTGCCTCGACGTCAGCGAGCTGCTGTGCCGTGACCGGCTCGAAGTTCGTGAAGTCGAAGCGCAGGCGGTCCGGCGTGACGGACGAGCCGGCCTGGTTGACCTGGTCGCCGACGACCTTCTTGAGGGCAGCCTGCAGCAGATGCGTCGCCGTGTGGTTGCGCGCCGAGGCGAGCTTCTTCTCTTGGTCGACTTCGATCTTGACCGTCTCGCCGACCTTGAGCTGGCCTTCCTCTACGTACGAGACGTGGTAGACCGTGCCGTCCGGCAGCTTCTTGGCGTTCGTCGCCTTGATGCGGCCGAACTCGCCGAGCAGCAGGCCCTCGTCGCCGACCTGTCCGCCGCCCTCTGCGTAGAACGGGGTCTTGTCGAGGATGATGCCGGCCTCTTCGCCGTCCGTGATCTCGTCGACGAGCTTGCCGTCCTTCCAGATGGCGACAACCTTGGCATCTTTGGCCTCCGGGTCTACCTTGAGCTTCGAGACGTCGATGCCCGAGAGGTCCGGCACAGCGACGCGCTGGTTCTCGGCACGGGCACTGCGCGCACGCTCGCGCTGCTCGTCCATGGCCTTGTCAAAGCCCTCTTTGTCGAGGTCGAGGCCGTTCTCGTGCAGGATCTCTTCCGTGAGCTCCCACGGGAAGCCGAACGTGTCGTAGAGGCGGAAACCGACCTCACCCGGCAGCTCTTCCTTGCCGTCAGCCTTGAGGCTCTTGATCTCTGCGTCGAGCAGCTCCATGCCCTGGTTGAGCGTTGCGGCGAAGCGGTCTTCCTCGATGCTGATGACCTTCTTGATGTAGTCGTGCTTGGCGATGAGCTCGCCGAAGTCGCTGGCATCGCGGTAGATCTCGACGACGGCGTCAACGGCGCCCTCGAGGAACTTGCCCTTGATGCCGAGCATGCGGCCGTGGCGGATGGCGCGGCGCAGGATGCGGCGCAGCACGTAGCCGCGGCCCTCATTCGACGGCAGGATGCCGTCCATGATCATGACGGCCATGGAGCGCGCGTGGTCAGCGATGACCTTCAGCGAGATGTCCGTCTTCTCGTCCTTGCCGTACTCGACGCCCGCGACCTTGGCCGCGTACTCGATGATCGGGTAGAGCAGATCCGTCTCAAAGTTCGTCTTCTTGTTCTGCACGACGGACGCGAGGCGCTCGAGGCCGCAGCCCGTATCGATGTTCTTATGGGCGAGATTCTTGTAGGAGCCGTCTTCCTGGCGGTCGTACTGCGTGAAGACGAGGTTCCAGATCTCGAGGTAGCGGTCGCAGTCGCAGCCGACAGCGCAGGTCGGCGAGCCGCAGCCGCGCTCTTCACCGAGGTCGATGTAGATCTCGGAGTCCGGGCCGCACGGACCAGGGCCGATCTCCCAGAAGTTGTCCTCCATCTTGACGATGTGGTCCTGCGGGAAGCCCGGCTGGGACTTCCAGATCTCGATGGCCTCCGTGTCGTCCGGGTAGACCGTGACCCAGAGCTTGTCCTTCGGCAGCTCGATGACTTCCGTCAGGAACTCCCATGCCCAGGGAATGGCCTCGCCCTTGAAGTAATCGCCGAACGAGAAGTTGCCGAGCATCTCGAAGAACGTCTGATGGCGCGCCGTGCGGCCGACGTTCTCGATATCACCCGTGCGGACGCAGCGCTGGCTCGTCGTCACGCGCGTGCGGGGCGGCTTCATCTTGCCCGTGAAGAACGGCTTCAGCGGAGCCATGCCGGCGCCGATCAAGAGGAGCGTCGGGTCGTCCTGCGGGATCAGCGAGAAACTCGGCAGGCGCAGATGGCCTTTCTTTTCCGAAAAGAACTGCAGATAAGCTTCGCGCAGTTCGTTACCACTCATGTACTTCAAAAAAATCTACCCCCATAAGAGAAATCCGGATGATTGTCTCTGGTATTGCTCATGGAATTTACTGGAACTTATATGACCATAAATTACATAACCATTCTCAAGTATACCACAAGCATCCTGTGCTTTTCCAGTCCATCGACTATTTTATCGGCTATTTTTGTGAAAGTTTTCGTCCGTCTGCGTCATTCATCGCTGCAGGCAGCGAGCGCGGCGGCAGCTTGCTCTGAGTTCATGAGGATCTCGCGCGGCTTGCTGCCGATGTTCGGGCCGACGATGCTGAGGTCCTCCATCTCGTCGATGAGGCGCGCGGCGCGCGTGTAGCCGACGCGGAAGCGGCGCTGGATGGACGAGGCCGAGGCCTGCCCCGTCGACATGACGAGGTTGACGGCATCGGGCAAGAGCTCATCGTACTTCGAGGCGCGGCGTCCCTTGCCCTCCTCCTTCTCCTCGTCCTCCTTCATGGCATTCTCGGTGAAGGTGATGATCTCCTCGTTGGCCTCCATCTCCTGCCCCTGGCTGCGGATGAAGTCCAGGAGGTGCTCGACTTCCTCATCGCTGATGAAGGCGCCCTGCACGCGCATGGGCTTGGCCGCGCCGACGGGATAGAAGAGCATGTCGCCGCGGCCCAAAAGCTTCTCGGCGCCGCTGCGGTCGAGGATGGTGCGCGAATCGATCTGGCTCGAAACGGCGAACGAGATGCGCGACGGGATGTTGGCCTTGATGATGCCCGTGATGACGTCGACGGACGGGCGCTGCGTCGCGAGCACCATGTGGATGCCGGCGGCGCGGGCCTTCTGCGCGAGGCGGCAGATGGCGTCCTCGACGTCGTGCGGCGCGACCATCATGAGGTCGGCGAGCTCGTCGATGATGATGACAATGGCCGGCATCTTGTCCTCGGGGAACTTCGTGTTGTAGGTCTCCATGTTGCGGACGTTGTGCTCAGCGAATTTCGCATAGCGCTTCTCCATCTCCTGCACGGACCAGTTGAGCACGGATGCGGCCTTCTTGGCCTCGGTGACGACCGGCACCATGAGGTGCGGGATGCCGTTGTAGTTGGAGAGCTCGACCATCTTCGGGTCGACGAGGATGAACTTGACTTCCTCCGGCTTCGCCTTGAAGAGGATGCTCGTGATGAGCGTGTTGATGCAGACGGATTTACCGGAACCCGTGGCGCCGGCGACGAGCAGATGCGGCATCTTCGCGAGGTCGGCGAAGATGGCCTGGCCGCCGATGTCCATGCCGAGGCCGACGGTCAACTTCGACTTCGCCTTGAGGAACTTCTCGTTCTCGAGGACTTCGCGCAGCTGCACGCCCTCGAGCTCCTTGTTCGGTACCTCGATGCCGATGGCGGCCTTGCCGGGGATTGGCTCGATGCGCACGGAAGTCGCGGCGAGGCTCAGCGCGAGGTCGTCGGCGAGGTTCGTGATCTTGCTGACCTTGACGCCCGGCGCCGGCTCGAGCTCGTAGCGCGTGACGGCCGGGCCGTGGCACGCGTTGATGATCTTCGCCTTGACGTGGAAGTCCTCGAGCGTCTTCTGCAGGATGTGGGCCTTGTCGGCGATCTCCATCTCGAGCGCGGCGTTGTGCTTCTTCGCGTGCTTCGAGAGGATCTCCGTGACCTGCGGCAGCGCGTAGGGGCGCGGCGGCGCGGCGGGAGCCGTTGCCTCAGGCGAGCTGGCAACGGCGGGCCCCTGCGAGGCGCCCTGCCTGCTGTCCCTGCTCTTGGCTGAGCCGTCGAGCAGGGCCGCGGCCGGCATGATTGGCGCGATCTCCTCGTACGAGGGCATGGCCGTCGGTTTCTTCTTCATCGGGCTCGGCGAAGGCGGCACGACGGGTTCCGTCTTCGGCACGGTGAACGGTGCCGCCGGTTCCTCATGCTTGGCCGCAGGGAACGGCTCCGGCTCGGGTTCACGCATAGGCGCAAACGATGCCGGAGGCTCTTCTGCAGGTGCAGGGCTTGTGCCGCGGCCAATCGGCCCCTCGACGAAGGGGCTTGTGGCGCGCAGGCTCGCGGGCGGCATGGCCATGCCGAGGGGCTCGATGGAGTCGGGCAGGCCCATCGGGCGCTCTTCTTGAGCGGGTGCAGCGGGCGCCGCCTCCTCTCCGTGCGCCGTGCCGTACTCGATCGTGAAGTCCGGCATGGCATGGTCCATCTGTTCCGACTCCGGCACGGACTCTGATGCAGCCGTTTCCTGCGGTTTCTCCGAAGTCTCCGGCGCATCGGCAAAGCGCTGGTCCGCTTCCTGATTGTAGAAGCTGGCCTTGCTGGCACTGACCCTGCTGACCTTCTCGCGCACGGCCTCGACGACGTGTTCTTCGACGCGGCCGCCGACTTCAGCGACTTTGCCGCAGGTCGTCTGGATGGCCGAGCCCGCGGCTGCGGCGCCCTGCTTCGCCTTTTCCTGCGTCTTCAAGAGCCCCGTCGCGAGCGACCAGGTCGTCGAGAGCAGGACGGAGCCGACTGTGCCGACGCCGAGGACGATGATGGAGCCGTCGACGCCGAAGAGCTTGCGCAGGCCGAGCAGGAGGCCGCCGCCCAAAAGGCCGCCGCCTGTCGGCAGGCTCTGCGGCAGAATCTCCTCGCCGACGGGCACCTTGAAGTGATGCCAGATGGCGAGCACGGAGACGAAGAGCGCGAGCAGGCCGAAGAAGCGCGGCGAATAGCGCGGCGCATGGTGCTTCGTCATGTAGGTCCAGGCGATCAAGAGGATCAGGACGGCGACGAGAATGGAGCCCACGCCGAAGAAGTAGCGCAGGAACTTCGCGAAGTAGACGCCGACGAAGCCCACATTGAGCCCGCAGATGCCGCAGATCGAGATGAGGCCGGCCGCTAAGAGCGCCAGCCCGAAGAGCTCGGAGCGCCGCCCTGTATGCGCGCGCGTCACGCGGTGGCCTGTATTCTGCGCCTTGCGCACCGGCTTGCGCTTCGCCCGCGTGCGGCTCGTAGTCTTTTTCAAAGATCTCCCCCCTGTTTCGATTACGAGATATCAGGATTACGAAAGCAAGGCTGTCGCATGAAGCGGCAGCCCTGCTGTAGATTCACTATCGTTTCCTATAAGTAAGACTTACTTCGTTAGGCGTTCCGCGCATTTCTGCGCCTCGTAGAAGATGCGCTCCTTGTCGAGCGTCAGGAGCTCCTTGTCTTCCATGAGGACCTTGCCGTCGACGAGCACCGTCGAGGCGGAATCCGCATGGGCCGAGTAGACGAGCAGCGACGCGAGGTCATTGCGCGGGTACCAGGCAGCGCCATCCATGTCGAACAGCGTGATGTCGGCCTTGCAGCCGGCCTCGAGCTTGCCGACGCCCGTGAGGCCGACGGCCTGGGCGCCGTACTCCGTGCCCATCTTGAGCGCCGTGCGCGCCGGGACGGCCAGCGGGTCGAGCGTGCTGACCTTGTGGAGCATCGCCGCGAGGTTGATCTCCTCGAGCATGTCGAGGTTGTTGTTCGACGAGGCGCCGTCCGTGCCGAGCGCGACGCAGACGCCTTCCTTGAGGAGGCGCGGCACCGGTGCGACGCCGCTCGCGAGCTTCATGTTGCTGCCCGGGTTGTGCGCGACGCGGATGCCGTGCTTCTTGATGATGGCGATGTCCTCCTCGTCGAGGTGGACGCAGTGCGCGGCCAGCGTGCCCTTCCCGTCAAAGAGGCCCGTCTCCTCGACGTAGCGGAACGGGCGCTTGCCGTAGGCTTTCGTGATCTGCTCGATCTCGGCCTTCGTCTCCGCCATGTGGATGTGGACCTCTGCGCCGAGCGACTGCGCCGTCTTTGCGACCTTCTTGAGGAAGTCCGGCGGGCAGGTGTAAGGCGCGTGCGGGCCGAACATGACCGTGATGCGGCCGTCGGCGGCGCCGTGGAAGTCCTTATAGAGTGCGACATTCTCCTCGATCTTGGCATCGCCGTCCGGCGCGACACCGATGATGCCGCGCGAGAGTACGGCGCGCAGGCCGGCATCGGCCGTGGCCTCCGCGACCTTCTCCATGTACGGCCCGTACATGTCGGCAAACGTCGTCGTGCCGCCCTCGATCATCTCGACGGCCGCGAGCATCGCGCCCCAGTAGATGTCCTCTTCCTGCATCTTCGCCTCAGCCGGCCAGATCATGTTGTTGAGCCAGTCCATGAGGTTCATGTCGTCCGCATAGCTGCGGAACAGCGTCATCGAGGCGTGCGTGTGGGCATTGACAAAACCCGGCACGGCAAACTTGTCCTTGCCGTCGATGACCTTGGCCGCGCGGAAGTCCTCCGGCACCTCGCCGATGGATGCAATCTTGTCGCGATCGATCATGATATTCGTCAGCGGCGTCGTGCCGTCGGGCAGCAGCGCGTATACATTCTTGATCAGTGTCTTCATGTGTTTCTCCCTCAGGCCATGTTCAGGTATGCCTTCTGCTCCGGCGTCAGCGCATCGATGGCGATGCCCGATGCCTTGAGCTTGATCTCGGCGATCTTCGTATTGATCTCCTCCGGCATGAGGTGGACGCCCTTCGTCATCTCCTTGCCGTGATGCAGGAGATGCAGTGCCGAGAAGAACTGCACGCCGAACGAGAGGTCCATGATCTCGGCCGGATGGCCGTCGCCAGCTGCGAGGTTGACGAGGCGGCCCTCCGCGAGCAGGTAGATCTTGCGGCCATCCTTCTGCTTGAACTCCTCGATGTTCTTGCGGACCGTGCGGCGCGAGACGGAGAGCGACTCGAGCTCCGGGATGTTGATCTCGACGTCGAAGTGGCCGGAGTTCGCGAGGATGGCGCCGTCCTTCATGTTTTCGAAGTGCTGCTTGCGGATGACGTCCTTGTCGCCCGTCAGCGTCAGGAAGATGTCGCCGATCTTGGCGGCCTCATCCATCGGCATGACGCGGAAGCCATCGAACACGGCCTCGATGGCTTTGATCGGGTCGACTTCCGTGACGATGACATTGGCGCCGAGGCCGCGCGCACGCATCGCACCGCCCTTGCCGCACCAGCCGTAACCGGCGATGACGACGTTCTTGCCCGCAATGACGACGTTTGTCGTGCGCATGATGCCGTCCCAGGTCGACTGGCCCGTGCCGTAGCGATTGTCGAAGAGGTACTTGCAGTAGGCGTCATTGGCCGCAATCATCGGGAACTCGAGCTTGCCCTCATTGGCGAGCGCGCGCAGGCGATGGACGCCCGTCGTCGTCTCCTCCGAACCGCCGACGATGCCCGAGAGCAGCTCGCGGCGCTTCGTGTGCAGCATGTGCACGAGGTCGCCGCCGTCGTCGATGACGAAGTCCGGCTTGATGTCGAGTGCCTTGTTGATGAAGGTGTCGTACTCCTCCGGCGTGCAGTCGTGCCAAGCGAAGACGTGCAGGCCGTCCTCGACAAGCGCGGCGGCTACATCGTCCTGCGTCGACAGCGGGTTGCTGCCCGTGATGGCGACTTCGGCGCCGGCATGGTGGAATATCTCCGCCATGTAGGCCGTCTTGGCCTCGAGATGCAGCGTGATGACCATCTTCTTGCCCGCAAACGGCTTCGAAACGGAGAACTCCTTGTCGACGGCCGCCATGACCGGCATGAAGTTCTTGACCCAGTTGATCTTATCGTGGCCCGAAGGAGCCAGCTTGATATCGCGAATCATTGATTCCATGAATATTGCCTCCCGTAACAAATCTAACTTCTATTCTATCACAAGTATCTCGCGAAAAAAAGGACACGAGCTCAGCGGTCCAAGAGCTTCTCGATGGCGACGTAGTCCGTGAGGTCGACCATCAGCGGCGTCACGGCGATGTAGCCCTGCTCGACGGCGTAAATGTCCGTCGGCTCGCTCTTGTCCGTGTCGAAAATCTCGCCGGCGACCGTGTAGAAGATGCGGCCATCCGTGCGCTCCTGCTTCTGGAACGCATTGTGGTAGTCGCGCTTGCCCTGGCGTCCGAAGACGATCTGCGGGCGGCCATCGTCGCCGAGCGCGTAGGCGCGCGGGAAGTTGACGTTCCAGAAGACGGGCCGCGGCTCATCGGAGGCCTTTTGTGCCGTCATGACGCGCTCCAAGATCGTGGCGAACTCCTCCGCCGCCTCCTCGTACGAGATGGTGCTGTCCACATCCATCGAGACGGCAAACGAGGCGATGTCGTGCAGCATGCCCTCCATCGCCGCGCCGACCGTGCCCGAGTAGAGGATGTCCGTCGCGAGGTTCGCGCCGTGGTTGATGCCGGAGACGACGACGTCCGGCTTCTCCTCGGCCAACGCCTCGAGATAGAGCTTGACGCTGTCCGTCGGCGTGCCGTCGACGGCCCAGGCCTCGATGCCGTACTTTGCAGCGAGTTCCTCACCGCGCACGAGCTCGAGCGGCCGGCCGACGTTCAGGGCATGGGCCATGCCGCTCTGCTGGCGGGCCGGCGCCGAGACGATGACCGTGTGCTTGCGCGCACAGAATGCTTTGACGAGCGACTCGAGGCCTTTGGCCTGGATGCCGTCATCATTGGAGATCAGGATTCGCATGATGTCATTCCTTTCTATCTTCTCTAGTTCTTCTCTATTTTTATTTCTATTGCAGATACAAAAAAGGCTCCTCTTTGCAAGGAGCCGTTATCTCAAAATGGTGACCCACCACGGAATCGAACCGTGAACCTACTGATTAAGAGTCAGTTGCTCTGCCAGTTGAGCTAGTGAGTCATCATCTTTCTTTTGTCTGTCAGTCGCTGTCGCAACCAACGAATATTATTATAGACGGGAGCTCCATTTCTGTCAACACCCTTTTGCTATTTTTTTTATTTTTTTTCGCCTGCCCCGCCGAAGCACGCCTGCAGCTTGAAGAACGCCGTGCCGAAAAGACCCGAGAGGATGGACGCCGAGAGGATGCTGATCTTCGCGAGGTCGAGCATCGCGCTGTCCGTGAAGGCCAGCGAGGCGATGAAGATGGACATCGTGAAGCCGATGCCGCCGAGCATGCCCGTCGCCGCGAGCTGGCTTTTCGTCGCGTTGCCCGGCAGCTGCAGATGGAAGACCTTGCAGAGCACGAAGACCGCGCCGAAGATGCCGATGGGCTTGCCGAGGCAGAGACCCGCGAGGATGCCGAGGAAAATCGGCGACGTCATGTCAAGCGTCGCGAGCGAGATGGCAACACCGGCATTCGCCAGCGCGAAGATCGGCATGATGGCGTAGGCCGACCACGGCTCAAGCGCGTGCTCGAGCTTATGCAAGAGCGACGCCTCCGGGTCCGCGGCCGCCGGGATGGAGAGGCCGAGCAGCACGCCCGCAATCGTCGGGTGGATGCCCGCCTGCAGGAAGGCCAGCCAGGCGACGAGGCCGAGCGCGATGTAGGCCGGCAGGAAACGCACGCGGAAGCGGCCGAGCACGAAGGCCGCCGCCACTGCCGCGAGCCCTAGGAAGAGCGCCGACACCGTGAGGTCCGTGTTGTAGAACAGCGCGATGACGACGATGGCGCCGAGGTCATCGACGATGGCGAGCGCCGTCAGGAAGACGACGAGGCCGAGCGGCGCCTGGCGCGCGGCGATGGTCATGATGCCGAGCGCGAAGGCGATGTCCGTCGCCATCGGGATGCCCCAGCCGCCGAACGTCGGCTGGCCGTAGTTGATGGCCGCGTAGAAGATGGCCGGCACGAGCATGCCGCCGAGCGCCGCGCCGACAGGCAGCAGCATCGCCGAATACGTGCGCAGCTCCCCGTAGAGGAATTCGCGCTTGATCTCGAGGCCGATGACGAAGAAGAACACGGCCATGAGACCGTCGTTGATCCAGTGCAGCAGCCCCATCTCGAGCACGTACTCCCCTGCCCCGATGGCAATCGGGTAGTGCAGCAGATGCTCGTACGATTCTGATAGCGGCGAATTCGCCACGATGAGTGCGAGGATGGCACAGGCGAGCAGGATGACGCCGCTGCTCGCCTCCCAGCGCAGGAACGCGAGAAAAGGCTCCGCAAGCCCCTGCATGGATTTGATTGTCTCTTTCATGATTCCATCACTTCCTTTTCTTGTTCATTTCTCTTGCTTCTTGGTCTAATTCCTTTGGTAACATGATGTCAGGGCTCTGCCACAGCGTGCAGAGTTCTTATTCTTACTCTACCATAGAAATCTGAGAAAGAAAAGGAACTGTATCACAAAAAGCACCACGAAGGTGCTCCCCGCGGCCCGGAAAAGCCGGACCGCCAGGAGGCAGAGGTTCGTGATGCTTTGGAATCATGCTTTCGTTTTGTGGCTGAGCAGCTTGACCGGCAGCAGCAGGACAAAGTTGAAGACGAGGATCACGAGGATCAGCAGGGCGCCGATACCATTGGCGATGGCATCGCGGTCCGGCACGAGGCCCGTACTCATGAGGTACCAGAGGTGGACGGCCAGCGTCTCACCGCCTGCCATGACGTCCGTGTCGAACATGTGGCGCGATACCGTCGTGCCTGCCGTGAAGATCAGAATGGCTGTCTCGCCGAGTGCGCGGCCCGCCGTCAGCGTGATGCCCGTGATGATGCCCGGCATGGCGCTCAGCAGCACGACCTTGAAGATTGTCTGGAGCTTCGTCGCACCGAGTGCAAGGCTTGCCTCTTCATACGACTTCGGCACCGTGCGGATGGATTCCTCCGTCACGCGCACGAGCATCGGCAGATTCAAGAGGACGAGCGTCAGAGAGCCGCCGAGGATGGAGAAGCCCATGTTCATCATGTTGACGAAGATGATCATGCCGAACAGGCCGAGTACGATGGACGGCACCGTCGCGAGGCTCTCGACCGAGAGGCGGATGCACTTCGTCAGCTTGTTCTCCCGCGCGTACTCCGCGAGGTAGATGCCAGCGCCGAGTGCGATCGGGATGGAGATGGCCATCGAAAGGAAGAGCATGTAGAACGAGTTGAAGAGCTGCGAGCCGACGCCGCCGCCCGCCATCATGTCGCTCGACTTACCGAGGATGAAGTGCGGCGAGAGGACCGGCAGGCCCTTGTAGAGAAGATAGCCGAGGAAGGCAGCGAGCAGGCCGAGGATGAAGAATCCCACGAGCCAGAGGCATGTCCTCGCAAGTTGATTCTGTACTTTTGTGTTCATGTTATACCCTCCTCGTGCCGAAGCGGCGGATGACCAGGATCATGGCGAGCGAGATCAAGAGCAGTACGAAGGCCATGAGGAACAGTGCGTTGCCCCAGACCGAGCCAAACGGCGTATTGCCCATCTCGACGACGATGTTACTCGTCAGCGTTGCGGTCGGCGAGAGCAGCGACGTGACGATCTGCGGCGTGTTGCCAATGAGCATCTGCACCGCCATCGTCTCGCCGATGGCGCGCGCCATCGCGAGCACGACAGCCGTCAGGATGCCAGGCGCTGCGGCCGGCACGATGACGTGGACCATCGTCTGCCACCACGTCGCGCCGAGCGCGAGGCTCGCCTCCTCCAGCGGCTTCGGCACGGCATTGAGCGCATCTGTGCTGATGGAGAGGATCGTCGGCATGATCATGATGGCGAGCACGAGCGAAGCCGCGAGCACGCCGAAGCCCGTCGTCGCGCTGAGCGCATCGCGCAGGTACGGCACGAGCAGTGTCAGGCCGATGTAGCCGTAGACGACCGACGGGATGGCGACGTAGAGGTCCGTCGCCGGACGCATGATGTTCTTGAGCCAGACCGGTGCGACCTTCGCGAGGAAGATGGCGCCGAGCAGGCCGAGCGGTGCGCCGATGAGAACGGAGAGGATGGTCGTCACCAGCGAGCCGACGATGAATGAGAGTGCACCGAACTTGCCGAGCGAAGGATCCCAGCTCGCGCTGAAGAAGAACTCCAGCGGGCTGACCTCTGCGAAGGTCATGAGCCCCTGCTTGCCGACAAAGAAGATGATTGAGAAGATGATGATCGTCATGAGAAAGGCAGCCGCAATGAAGAGATACCGCCCGCACTTGTCGTAGAATAGCCTGCGCTCATGACCGCCGCCCGACTGTTTGCCATCGAGGCGACCGATTGTTGCTGCCCGTTCCATAAAAACCTCCTGTATAAACGTGATGCAGGACATCCGTCCTGCATCATCCTACCCTTTTACTGCTTGTTCAGTTTGAGTTTCTGTCCAAAGATTCCTTCAGATTATTTCTTCATCTTGTTGACCGGAATGAAGCCGAGTTTCTCCACCTGCGTATTCTGGAACTCATCGCTGAGGATGTAGTCGATGAAGGCCTTGACAGCCCCCGTCGGCTCGCCCTTCGTGTACATGTGGCCGTAGCCGTAGATCGGATACTTGCCATCGATGATGTTCTGCGGGGAATACTCGACACCGTCGAACTTCAGGACCTTGACGGAGTCATCGGCATACGGTGCATCGACATAGCCGATGGAACCCGGCGTGCTGGCGATAGCGGCACGGACCGCACCGTTGGAATCCTGGATGACAGCGTTATCCGTGAAGGAAGCGCCCTTGAGGACGACGTCAGCAATCGTAGCGCGCGAACCTGAGGACTTTGCACGGTGGATCAGCGTGATTGGCTGGTCATCGCCGCCGACTTCCTTCCAGTTCGTGATCTTACCCGTCAGGATGTCGATGGCCTGCTGCTTCGTGAGGTTGTCGACCCTGTTGGCCTTGTCGACGATGAAGACGAACGGCTCAACGACAACCTTGTGGTCGACGAGGCCCTTGTCTTTGTACTCGTCCGGCAGGTTGACATCCGAGTTACCAATCTGGACGGAACCCTCAGCGACCTGGTTCATGCCCGTGAAGGAGCCGCCGCCTGCAACGTTGACCGTGACCTTCTCGTACTTATCCTGGAATGCTTCCTGAGCCGGCTTCAAGAGCGGCAGCAGTGCCGTCGAGCCCGAAGCCGAGATCTTGCCGGAGATTTCCTGTGCAGCGCTCCCAGAAGAGCTGGCTGCCTGCTGGCTGCCGCCGCCGCACCCCGTCAGCAGCACTGCCGCACTCGCGACTACAGCGCCGACGGAAAGAAGTTTCTTCATCTTGTTGAACATATTATTTCCTCCCCAAATCATTTGCTGATTGGAACCCTGGAGCCCTTCGGCTCCCTTCATCGTTCTCCTATATCGTAGCAAAGAATCGGCGGCCGTTTGTTGTCTCCATGTTACGCTTTTGTTAAATCCAAATGCCATTTGCGCAAAAAAAAAAGCCGCCCGGAGGCGGCTTGATGGTTGTCAGAGTACCCAGACGACGGCGATGACGAGTGCGGGCAGGAGGTTGGCGACGCGCACGTGCGGAAGGCCGAAGAGGTTCGTGCCGACGCAGAAGATCAGGATGTTGCCGACGGCGCTGAGGCTCTTGAGGGCGGCGGGCGTCATGACGGGCTCGAGGAAGCCTGCGGCGAGGAAGATGGCCCCCTGGAAGATGCCGACGGAGAGCGCGGAGAAGATGCAGCCCTTGCCGAGCGTCGAGGTCATGATCATGACGATGACGGCGTCGAGCACGGTCTTGGCAAACAGGACGGACGGGTCGCTGAGCAGGCGGTCGTTGATGGAGCCGATGACGGCCATCGCGCCGATGCAGACCGTCAGGGACGCGGTGACGAAGCCGTCGACGAAGCGCGTGTCGCCACTGCTGCCTGTCCTGCGCCGCAGCCAGATGCCAAAGCGCTCCATCTTATCCTCGAGGTCGATGGCCTCACCGAGCAGCGCGCCGCCGATGAGGCTCGCGAGCATGCAGTTCGTGCCGACGAGCAGGACCTTCCCGTCAGCACCGACCGCCAGCATCTCCTTGACCGTCCCCGTCAGGCCGAGGAACATGACGGCCACGGCACAGGCCATCATGAGCGTCTTCTGGAAGCGCTCCGATATCAGCCGCCCGCAGCCGAGCCCCAAGAGGCCGCCGCCGACAATCCCCAACACATTTGCCAAGATACCGATTCCTGGAAACAAGAAATCCCCGCCCTTCTGAACGAACAAAACAAAAAATGAAATCAAGAACAGATTCATTATAGCATACGACAGCAATGCTTCATGAAACCCGCCTCGCTCTTTTACTTTTACTTCATCAAAGATTCATCCGCATCTCAGTTTCTGCGCGGCACAGATGACACTTTCCTAAAAAAACAGATCCTGCACCTGCTGTGGCTTGACAAGGGGAAGGCGATACTCTAGGATAAGGAATTGTCGTTCTTATGATTGCGAACCATCATCAGTCTATACATCTATGAATCAAGCAATTCAAGAAAGGATGCTGTCATGCTGCCACCTATCCCGTGGAAGTACGCCCTGCCGCTCTTCGGCCTGGCTACGTCCGCTTTTGTATTCAATACGTCTGAGTTCATGCCGATTGGCCTGCTCTCGGACATCGCCGCTTCTTTTGCGATGACGCCTGCGCAGACGGGCATCATGATCACGGTCTATGCCTGGATGGTCGGCTTGCTCTCGCTGCCGTTGATGCTGGTGGCCTGCCGCATGGAGCTGCGCCGCCTGCTGCTCCTGACGATTGGCCTCTTCATGCTCGGGCAGCTCGGCTCTGCCTTCGCGGTGAACTTCCCGATGCTCATGGGTGCGCGCATCGCGGTCGCCTGCGCCCACTCCATCTTCTGGTCGATTGCGGGGCCGCTCGCCACGCGCCTCGTCACGCAGGTGCGCCAGCCGTTCGCACTCTCGATGATTGCGACGGGTTCCTCGATTGCCATGATCTTCGGCCTGCCGCTCGGGCGCGTCGTCGGCCTGGCGCTTGGTTGGCGCATGACGTTCCTCTCGCTCGCCGTCATCGCCTTCCTCGCGCTCGTCTTCCTCTGGCGCGTCTTCCCGCCGCTCTCAAAGCAAGAACCGTTCTCGCTGCGCGAGCTGCCCACGCTCTTCCACAATCCTCTGACGCGCGGCATCTTCATCCTGTCGCTGCTCTTCGCGACGGCGTACTTCACGACGTACAGTTTCATCGAGCCGTTCCTCGCGACGGTCGCTGGCTTCGCGCCGACGTCCATCACCTGGACGCTCATGGTGCTCGGGCTCTGCGGCTTCCTCGGCAGCGTGCTGTTCTCGCGCCTCTACGGCCTGCACCGCTGCCTCGTGCTGCGCAGCGGCGTCATCGGGCTCTTCATCGCCCTGCTCGTCTTCCTGCCCGCGGCCGCCTTCACGCCGACGATACTGGCCTGCTGCATGCTGCTCGGCACAATCTCGACCATGTTCAACGTCGCGATGCAGGCGGAGCTCATCCGCGGCTGCTCGCGCACGGACGCGCCGGTCGCCATGTCAATCTTCTCGGGCATCTTCAACGTCGGCATCGGCGGCGGCACCTTCATCAGCGGCTATCTCACGGCTGACGGCGCGCTCCCGAACATCGGCTTCTTCGGCGCAGCCATCGCCTCGTTTGCCGTTCTCTACCTGTTCGCCTTCTATCTGCCGGCCATCCAGAAGATGGCCAGCCGCTGACCTCTCTGCCTAACGGCAACCAAAAGATAAAACGAAAACGCCTGCTCGTCATGCAGTCCTGTAATCATGCCATGACGGGCAGGCGTTTTTTCAGCGCTTTTTCTTTCCCTTGTCTTTGTACATCTCACGGTCGACCTTGGTGATGATGGCATCCATGTCGGGTATCGGCGTCATGCTGACGAGGGTGCCGAGCGCGACGCTGACGTGATGCGTGTGGAAGGCCTCGCGCAGGGACTGCTGGACTTCCTCGACATGTGTCTCGTCGAGCTGCTCGACGATCATGAGGAATTCGTCGCCGCCCATGCGGAAGACGTGGCCCCTGCCGGCCTGCTGCTGGGCCTGCAGCATGATATCGGCCACCGTCTTAATCAGGGCGTCGCCCGCCTCGTGGCCGTGCTCGTCGTTCATGCGCTTGAGGCCGTTGACGTCGCCGAAGAAGAAGGCACACGGGATGCCCTTTGGCAGGTCCATGAAGTAATTGCTGAGGCCGCGACGGTTCAACAGCCCCGTCATCTGGTCGCGCTGGCTCATGCGCTCGAGTTCGCGCGCGGCATCGCGGTTGCGGATCATGATGGCGATGAAGCGGCTCAGCGTCATCATGAGATAGCTCGAGGCCTGGAATACCTGCTCCTTCGGGTTGACGATCTGGACGTGCCCGATGATCTTGTCGGAGATCTTGAGCGGCACGGCGATGAAGCGTCGGATGTCTGGCAGATAGTGCTCGAGATGCGGGTTCGCAGCGAGATACGCCTCGTAGTCGGGAATCCGCACGATGTGCTGCTCGCGGAACGTATCGTAGAGAAAGCACGGGGTGAGCGGCACGCGCTGCATCTTCGCCTTCATCGGCTCGACGCCGTTGCGGCACCATTCGTAGGTGTTGCTGACCGTCCCCTGCTCCTCACCGCACTCGAAGATGGAGATGCGGTCGGCATTGAGCTCCGAACCGATCTTCCAGAGCATCTTCTGGATGCCCTTCAACGGGTCTTCCTCGCGCAGGGCGATGGCCAGTGCATCGTTGATGGATGCTTCGCGGTAGATGAGCTCATTGCGCTCGATGTCGCGGTCGAGGTATTCGCTGAGATTGATGGACATCGAGAAGCGGTAATTCTTGCCGCGCCAGGGCACGAGCGTGTCGCGCAGCAAATAGTCGAGGCCCGAGAGCGCGTTGTGGTAGGTCCACATGTAGAACTTGTCGCGGCGCAACAGATGGTTCGTGCAGAACTCGCATGGCTCCTTACCGCCGACGATGACTTCATAGCACTTCTTGCCCGCACATGAAAAGTCCTCCGGCAGGTGGAAGTCGCGGTAGATAGCCTGATTGATGTAGACGAGGTCGTACGTCTCCGGGTCGCACATGTAGACACGCTCGTTCATGTGGTCGAACTTCTCGCGGTCAAAGGCAATGCGATCACCGATGTAGATGGACTCGCCAAGATGGTCCTTGCGCGCGGCCTCGCCGCGCTCGACAAGCAGCTGCAGCAGGCCTTCGATGCTCTTCGTCTCCGAGCCGTAGCCCACGGCGTACTGCAGGTAGAGCGTGCAGGGACAGCCGTGCACGCTGTGGATGTTGTGGATGGCATTCGCGAGGCGCAGCAGCCGGTCGCGCAGCCGCTGCTCATGGATGAGCTTGTGGAAGCAGAGGAAACGGCCTGAGCCGATATGTGCGAGGACGCTGCCTGGCACAATGGCCTGGTGGACCTCCTCGGCCAGGCGCTGCAGCAGCTCGCGGCGGAACGCCTCGCCGTACGAGCGCGCGGCCGACTCGATGCTCGGCACGTAGAAGTAGACGGCCGTGAAATCCTCGCCGTTCTTCAGGTAATTGTCCATGAACTCGATGCCCGCCATGAGCATGCCGCGGTAATTGGTGTAGCCCGTCTCCTTGTCGATGACGGCGTCGCGGTAATCGTCGAGGTCGTGTCCGAACTCCCAGAAGCGGCCGATGATCCCCTCCACCTTTCCCGCGCGATAGAGTGGAAAGCGATTGGAATAGATGGCGCGCGAGCCGCCCTGCGCGATGCACTCGCCGAAGTCCCGGTACTGCGGCCGGCCATCCTGAAGCAGTCGCTCTCCTGCCTGCCGGACGGCTGGGTCGACGATGTGCAGGCCGAGTTCGTGGTCTGTCCGGCCGACGATGTCGGCTTCATCGTGGAAGCCGAAAAAGTCGAGGAACGCCTCGTTGGCACCGAGGAAGCGCTGCTCGCGGTCCTTCCAGAAAACACAGGCCTTGTCATAGGCGATGAAGCTGCGCCAGAGCAGCGCGTCGCGCTCCATCTTCGCCGACAGGTCCGGTGCCGCAAAGAGACCGTAGGCATCGGCCACCGCCTTGATGCAGTCCCGCGCTCCCGGCTGTGTCTCAATGATGAGCGGCTGGACGCAGACGAGGTATTCCCCCGGATCGCGCAGGTAGAGCGGTACCGCATCGAAGCGCATCCAGGCGTAGCTGCCGTCCGCCTGGCAGATGCGGAAGCAGTTCGAGAAGGTCATCTGCCCGCTCTCGAGCAGCGCCGCGCGGATGGCGTGCATGTCGATGTAAGCGAAGAAGCGAGCCCTGTCGGCCGGATAGACCATCTCCTTGGCATAGGCCGCGAAGAAGTTGCCGATGCTGCCGCCACCCGCTGCATCGCTGCCGGGCCAGCTATGCGTGCCGACGAGCACCTCGCACGTATCCTGCTGCGCATGCAAGAAAAAGACATGCTGGTAGAGCAGGCAAAGGTTGCGCATAATCTGGTCAAAGCGATGCTCTCTCTCATCGTACGCCCGCTCCATCGTGATGTCATCGAACTGCGCCTGATAGATGACGAGCTTCCGGCTCGCGCCCAACCTGCTCATCATGACGCGCACATAGTGCCCCTGCTCCGAGAAGGTCATGGATTGCTCGCCATGCGTCATGTCCACCCGCTTCATGAGATTCAGGAAGCGCACGCGGAACGGATGATTGGGCACACGCAGGCAGTGATTGACCTGCGCCTGGTCGCGGATGCCGATCTCGGATGAGTGCGTCCAGAAGCGGCTGTTGCCCATCAGGAGCGCGGGATTTTCCCCATCAAAGGTAAACAGCGCGATGGATGCGTGCGCGGGGATGTCCGTGAGCCCGATCGTGTTGTAGAGCTGCGCTTCGGCGCGCGTCTCACGCTGATACTGCTGCTTCTCCAATGCATCGTGCAGCTTCTCCGGCTGCATCGGCCGGCCATAGTAATAGCCCTGGATGCGCTCACAGCCGATGGCGCGCAGGAAGCGCATCTGCTCCTCCGTCTCGACGCCCTCAGCTAAGGTGTGGATGCCAATCTTCTTGGCCATGCGGACGATTGAGAAGATGATGTCCCGGCTCTTCTTGTTGAAGGTCTTCAGGAAGGCCATGTCGATCTTCAAGAGGTCGAACGGGTAATCCTTGAGCACGTTGAGCGACGAGTAGCCGCTGCCGAAATCGTCGAGCCAGACATGGTAGCCCGCACGGTGGAACTTCTGGATTGCTTGGAAGAGGATGCCCTCATCGCGCACGACGGACGTCTCCGTCAGCTCAAAGTGGAGGTAATCATGCGCAATACCGTAGCGCTCCGTCACCTCCTCGGCGATGGCGAACGGGTCCATCTTGACGAAGTCGAGCGACGACAGGTTGACAGAGACCGGCACGAGCGGCAGGCCGTTCTCCTGCTGGTAGTGGAGCAGCCGCACTACGCTGCGGATCATGAAGGCGTCGAGCTCGTGGATAAGCCCCGACTCCTCGAGTACGGGGATGACGATGGCGGGCGAGATCATGCCGTGCTGCGGGTCCTCCCAGCGCATCAGCGCTTCGACGTTGCAGAGCTTGCCCGTCAGCAGGCGCATGCAGGGTTGCAGGTAGACCTTGATATGCCCCTTCCGCATGGCCTCGGCGAAATGCGTCAGGACGTAGTTGCGCATCTGCAGCCGCTCGCCCATCTCCTCGTGGTAGATGACCCAGCTGCGCTTCGCGTCCTTCTTGGCCTCGTCGCAGGCCATCTTCGCTTGGTCGAACGCCGCTGTGACAGGCGACTTGTCCTTTGGGCGGTAAAAGCGCAGGCCCGCCTTGACCGTGACGCCCGGCATCGCGATGAAGCGGTTCATCTGGCGGCAGACCTGCTCGACGCGCACCGTGAGGCGCTCGACGGGAGCCAGTGCCAAAAAAGAGTCCGCCGACAGATGCGCGAGGATGGCCCCGGGCAGGGACTCACGCAGCACGAAGGCCATGTGCCCGAGCAGGTCATCGCCCGCCGCATAGCCACGATTGGCATTGTAGAGCTTGAAGTTCGTGATGTTGAAGTAGACGGGACAGTGCGTTCCGAAGCGCTTCTGCTCCTTGTCCTGCTTTGCCTGGTTCAGCGCCTCTTTGAAAAAGCCCTCGCGCGTCAGGAGTCCCACCTTGTCCTCGTCAAGTGTCAGACGGCGCAGGCCAGCGTCAGCGAGGTAGCAGGACCAGTAGAGCTCTCCCTCCCGCTCGATGAGACGGATGTTGGCATCGATGCGGCGCACATGGGATTTGCCCGTGAGGATCTCGAAGGTCAGGTAGTGCAGGCCTCTCGCGCGCTCCTTCTGCCAGCGCGCCAGCTGCTCCGAGATTGCCGGATAATGGTCTGCCAGCACCATGCCGCGCAAGATTCCGCCCGTCAGGTGAATGAAGTCTTCGCGCGTCTCGCACTGGAACAGGGAGAGCATCATGCTGTTGTACTGCACGATATGCTCCGAGCCATCCGCCCGCATCAGACACACCGCACCGGCCACCTCTTCATAGCAGGAATCGTCACACGTCATAGATACTCCCCCATATCCCCAGATCCACTTTTCCGGCATCTGTTATCTAATTATCTATTGCCTATCATCGGACTGCCATCACGCATCGCATACCAGCCCGTCCGTCTGCCGCATCAGCGCTCAACCCGCTCGAACCGGTACGTCTGCGTGGCGTCAGGGTACTTCTGACGGTCGACCTCACTCATGAACATCAGGAGCGGCCGCACATAGACCATGTAATCGCCGTAAAGCGCGCGATAACAGACCATGCGCTCATTCGTCTCGGTGTGGATGACGGGGCACTCGATGATCTCGTAGAGATGTTTCTTGAAGTGCCGCCAGATCTCGCCATGTTTCGGAAGTTCTCTTGTCATGCTATCTCCTCACTCGGGGCAGTGCCGCCCACATGGCAGCAAAAATGCCGGGCCCAAAGGCCCGGCACTCTTGCTTCCACCGTTTCGAACGTCTTGCACATCTTGCAAGCAGGACTTCACTGCCTCTTGAATTTTTCTTCATTATACCGAAAAGAAAAACATTTTGCAATCAGAATCTGTTCAATTTCTTTCAAATATATTATGCCTGCCTTTCTATCCGTCCCGCTCCGGCAGAAGCAGGTAGATGAGCCCCGTGTTGTCGAGCTCGGGCAGGCTGCGGAAGATGGCCATGCGCTCTTCATCCGTGGCATAGGGATGGCGCGCGATGTCCAAGAGGCAGCTGATGAACTGGCCGTGCGAGAAGAGCACAATCGTCTCCTCTGGCCTCTCTTCGATGCGCTGCAGGACGAGTCTTGCGCGCGCGACGAGCGCATGGAACGATTCGGCGCCCGCGCCGTCGCAGTAAGCCGGGTCCTGCCTCTGCCAGTAAGCCCTGACCCAGGGCAGACGCTCGGTGCGCCGCGTGCCGCGGCAGCGCTCCGGCGAGAGATAGGTGAACTCCGCCGTCTCCGGCCAGACCTCCACAGGCACATCGGGGAACCGCTCACGGAGCGGCTCGGCCGTCTGCTGGGCGCGGCGGAAGGAGGACGTGACGATGAGGTCGGGCCGCGCATCGATGCGCGTGCTGAGCCTTTTTGCCTGCTCCTCCCCGAGCGCCGTCAGCGGGATACTCGCATGGTCCTGCGTCGGCAGGTCGACATTGCCCGTGCTCTGCCCGTGGCGCACGAGCAGGAGCATTTTGAACTTCGTATGCATTTCTTATCCCCTGCTGTACTCAATCGACATAGGTGACTGGATTGCCCGTGACCGGCACGATGCGGCGGTTCGGCAGGCCATCTTGGGTGTCAGGATAGCCGAGGCTCAGCGAGGCGTAGACGGCCTCGTCCTCCTTCATGCCGAGCTCCTGCAGGTACGCCGTGAGGACGGGATTGCCCTGCAGCCAGCGCAGCTGGTTGATCCAGCACGAGCCGAGGCCCAGAGCGTTGGCCGCAAGCATCATGTTCTGCATGGCGCACGACGCGTCCGCAAAGTTGTTGCCGTAATCCTTCTTGTTGGCCACGATGATGAAGGCGGCGGGATTGTAGAGGAAGGTGTAGTTGCCCTTCTTCGAGGCGCGGATGGCACCGCCGAAGTTATCGTCGTTCTCAGGCGTGACCTCCATCTTCGCGAACTCCTGCCGCACGAGCGCGGCGAGCTCCTGCATGGGTTCCTGCTTGCGGATCACGAGGAAGTGGTCCTGATTCTTGTGCTTGCCGCTCGGGGCCTGGCGACCCGCCTCGATGACCTTGTCGAGCAGCTCCTGCGGTACAGGCTCCTCTTTGAATTTGCGCGTGCTGTGGCGCGTGGCAATGCAAGAAAAAACATCCATGGTGTTGCACTCCTTTTCTATCTCAAAAAACAGGTATCTCACTCATATCATGGTAATTTTCGACAAAAGGCATCAGAATCCCTGCTTTCTTCTCCGCGCACGCAAAAGGCCTCCATGCTCGAAAGCACGGAGGCCCTGAAAGCCCGATCAGATCAGGCGGTTCTTCTTCTGATGGATGCGCTCGGCCGTCTCGAGGTAGATGACCCATTCGGCGATGTTGACGGCGTGGTCGCCGATGCGCTCGAGGAAGCGTGCGATGAAGAGCAGCTGCGTCGCACCCTTCTGGCGCGCGCCCTCTTTCGTGACGAAGTCCGACAGCGCGTAGAACGTGTGCTCAAACACATCGTCCATCTGCTTGTCCATCTTGCGGACCTCATCGGCCTCCTGCACGCTCCTGTCGCGATAGGCCTTGACCGCGCGGCGCACCATGGAGGCAGCACAATTGCCGAGCTCCTCGATCCAGCGCTTGCAGTCGGGATTGAGCGGCTCCTTGACAGAAGCGGCTGTCTTCGCGATATCGAAGGCGTGATCGCCGATGCGCTCGATATCCGTCGAGATCTTGAAGCCCGTCGCGATGACGCGCAGGTCATGCGCGATTGGCTGCTGCTTGGCAATCAGGAGGATGCACTTGTCCTCGACGTCGATGATCATGTCGTCGATGGCGTCGTCGGCCTTCATGACCTTCTTCGCAAGGACGGCATCGTCCTCGAGAAGCGCCTTCATCGACTGTTCGACGTTTGTAAGGGCCTTGTCGCCCATCGTGGCAACGAGCTCCTGCACGACCTCGAGGTCGTGGATGTATTCCTGTCTTGTCTGGCGTTCCATATCAGCCGAACCTCCCTGTGATGTAGTCTTCCGTCTTCTTGTCGTGCGGCTTCGTGAAGATGACGTCCGTCGTGTCGTGCTCGATGAGCTTGCCGTTGAGGAAGAAGGCCGTGTAGTCGGAGACACGCGCTGCCTGCTGCATGTTGTGCGTGACCATGACAATCGTGTACTCCGTCTTGATCTCCTGCACGAGCTCCTCAATCTTCATCGTCGAGATCGGGTCGAGGGCGGAGCACGGCTCGTCCATCAGGACGACTTCCGGCTCGACGGCCATGACGCGCGCGATGCAGAGGCGCTGCTGCTGGCCGCCCGACATGCCCATTGCCGAGGCGTCGAGGCGGTCCTTGACCTCATCCCAGAGTGCGGCACCGCGCAGGCTCTTCTCGACGATCTCGTCGAGGCGCTTCTTGTCCGTCAGCCCATGCACGCGGCAGCCATAGGCGACATTGTCGTAGATGGACATCGGGAACGGGTTTGGACGCTGGAAGACCATGCCCACGCGCTTGCGCAGGTTGACGAGGTCCACGTCCTTGTCGTAGATATCCTGGTCATCGAGCGTGATCTTGCCGTCGATCTGAACGCCGTCGATGAGGTCATTCATGCGGTTGAGCGTGCGCAAGAACGTGGACTTGCCGCAGCCTGACGGGCCAATGAGTGCAACGACCTTATTTTCCGGCACCTCAAGCGAGACATCAAACAGGGCCTGATGCGTCCCGTAATAGAGATTGAGGTGCTGTGCCTGCATTTTCATATGCGAGTTCCTCCCAAAACAAAAGCATCCCTGCGGGCTGCCTGATATTTCATTTCTGAACAATATCATTGTACCTGTTCCCCAGAGCGGCTTTGTTGTGGCTATGTAAATTCTATGTAAAAAGACGTTCTGACGCTCTAGGGCCGCCGCCTCCTCATCACTTGCATGAACGGGGAATCCCGCGGTACAATCAAGAGGGTATGCGGGCTGCCTGCCCCACCTTCTCTTCCAGACCTTCTCATCCATCCTAGAAAGGAGCATATAATTGATGGAACTTCGCGTACAGCAAGCCAGGGCGATCGTCCATGAAATCAATACGGTCCTGCCGCAAAAGATCAATCTGATGAATAAAGATGGCATCATCATCGCCAGCACAGACCCAGAGAGAATCCATACCTTCCACGGTGGAGCAGCTCGCGTCATACGGGAAAACCTCGACGAGCTGCGCATCTATCGGGAAAACGAGTATCCCGGCACACGGCCGGGCACGAATTTCATGCTGCAGGTAGAGGGCGTCCCCATTGGCGTTCTGGGCATCACGGGCTCATATGAGAGCATCCTTCCGATTGCCAATGTCATCCGCAAGATGACGGAGCTGCTCGTCCACGAACAGGAATACCAGCGGATGCAGACACACCTGCAGTACCAGCGCCACCTCTTCCTGCAGGAACTCCTGGAGCACAGCGAGACCTTTCTCTCGAAAGAGCAGATCGAGCGCGCGCGCCTGCTCGATATCGACCTCAGCGTGCCGCGCCGCATCGTCGTGGCAGATCTCGACAGCCCCGTCTCACCCGAACGCCACAACGAGGTGTTCTCGCAGCTCGAGATGGAAGCGCAGCGCATCGATGCAGCCTGCCGCGCCATCTCCACCAATCAGATGATTGTTTTCCTGACCGACATCCGCCCGCAAGAACAGCTCCGCTCCTTCGCCGAGAAGCTTTTCGTGTACGCCAAGCGCCACGGGATAGGGCTCTGCCTCGGCCTCGACTCCCCCGCTCCCGACAACACGAGGCTCCGCCAGGCCTTCGAGCAGGCACGCAAAGCGCTCTACTCCTGCCATCGCAAGGGGACCGTGCACATCAAGGGCTACGATGAGATCAACATGGAGCTCTTTGCCGACTTGATCCCACTCACAGCAAAGCGCGAGTATGTCAAAAAGATTTTTCACGGCTACACCCCACTGGAGCTCGCCGATGCCGTACACACCTTGGAATGCTTCTTCGAGCACGATGGGTCCATCACCCGCACAGCCGACGCGCTCTACATCCATAAAAACACGCTGCAGCAACATATGAGAAAGATTGCTGCGCGCACCGGATACGACCCGCGTTCGCTGCGCTCCAGTGCCGTCTTCTACGTCGTGCTCTACTTCTATCAGGACATCCATCTGGCAGGTTTTCCAACATGAAAGCATGTGCCGGTATGCCGGTATGGATGCAAGGTTTTATATCATTTGACTATTCGGAATATATCGTCTTGCAATAGTACATAAACTATAAATATAAAGAAATATATGTCCTGCATACCATATATTTCCCGCTCTCGCCAATGATATACTATAAGAGGATTCTATCAAATCATGTGAAATATATATCACAGATGTCAAAGAAGTCCATTCTCATCTATCATCGAAGGAGGTTTTATCATGACAGGTATCCCACTTCTCATCACATTTTTCCTGGCCATCGTGCTCATGATCGTCGCGATCTCTAAATGGAAGATTCATCCCTTCCTCTCATTGATGGGCACCTCCCTCCTGCTGGCCATCGTCGTCGGTCTGCCACTTGCCAAAATCCCAGGCATCATCGGGGCTGGCTTCTCTGGCACGTTTGCCAGCATCGGCATCGTCATCATCCTCGGCGCCCTGATTGGCCTGATCCTGGAACACACGGGGGCCGCCATCCGCTTGGCCGATGTCGTCATCCGTTGTGTCGGCGAGAAGCATCCACAGCTCGCCATGATGCTCATGGGATGGATCGTCTCCATCCCGGTCTTCTGCGACAGCGGTTTCGTCATCCTGAATCCAATCCGCAAGGCCATCTGCAAGAAGATCAAGGGAATCAGTCCTGTAGGTATGGCTGTCGCGCTCTCTGGCGGCCTCTACACGTCGCACGTCTTCATCCCGCCGACGCCAGGGCCAATTGCAGCAGCGGGCTCGCTCGGCGTCGCCGACAATCTCGCCGCCGTCATTCTCGTCGGCATCTGCGCTTCAATCCCAGCACTCTTGGCTGCCTATCTCTTCTCGCTCCACATCGCCAAGAAGAACATCTCCGTCAAGGAGACGAACGAAGAGAATGCCCTTGCCGAAAAGGACTACGATGAGCTCGTCAGAAGCTTCGGCCAGCTGCCAGGTGCGGCCGCATCCTTCGCCCCCATCGTCATCCCGATTCTCCTCATGGCCTTGGGTTCCATCGTCACGATGGCTGGGATGCAGGGCGTCATGGCAACTGGCATCAAATTTCTCGGCACTCCGATCATCGCTCTGACCGTCGGCCTCATCCTGGCAGTCTACCTGTTGGCCTCCACGGGCAAGATGAAAGATTTCTACGATGTCACAGACCAGACTATGAAGACCGTCGGCCCAATCCTCTTTATCACGGCAGCCGGCGGCGTGCTCGGCAAGGTCATCACGGCCGCGGGCTTCGTGGAATTCATGAAAGCCAATGCCGACTTTCTCGCCAGCGTCGGCATCTTCTTCCCCTTCCTGATTTCAGCCATCCTCAAGACGGCACAGGGCTCCTCGACTGTCGCGATCACGACGACTGCCGGCATCATGGGCATGTTCTCGGATTCAGCCTCCATGATGACCGCACTGGGTCTCAATACGGAAATGGCCGCTCTGCTGACCGTCATGGCCATCGGTGCTGGTGCTATGACGGTATCGCATGCCAACGACAGCTATTTCTGGGTTGTCACGAACTTCACAGGCATGGACCCGCAGGACGGCTACCGCACGCAGACCATGATGACGTTCATCGTCGGCATCGTCTCGATGGCAGCTATCTTCCTGGCCTCGCTCGTACTGCTCTGATCTCCTGCACATGACACGCAAACTCCAGAAAAATTTACCCGAAAGAAGGATCGATATGAACATCGTCATTGCAATCGACTCATTCAAAGGATGCATCTCCTCCATGGATTCCGGCAGACTCCTGCGGAAGGCCATCCTGGATGTCTATCCAGAGGATGATGTCGCGGTATTCCCCCTGGCCGATGGTGGCGAAGGAACGGTGGACGCCATGGTGCAGGGCCTGCACGGCCGCATCGTCCCCGTCACTGTGACGGGACCGCTGGGCACCAAGATTGAGAGCCGCTATGGCCTGCTGCCCGATACAAAGACGGCGGTCATCGAGATGGCGGATGCCTCGGGGCTCACACTCGTGCCACCGGAGAAGCGCAATCCACTCCACACCACGACGTACGGACTCGGTGAACTCATCCGCGCGGCCCTCGATGACGGCTGCCGCCGCTTCATCATCGGCATCGGCGGCAGTGCGACGAATGACTGCGGTCTTGGCATGCTCACGGCGCTCGGGTTCCGCTTCCAGAAGGCAGATGAAAGCCCGGCAGGCATCTTGGGCGGAAGTCTTGCCGCCGTCGCGGCAATCGATGGCACAGCTGCCGACACTCGTCTCGCAGACTGCACCTTCGAGATTGCCTGCGACGTCACGAATCCGCTCTGCGGGCCTGCGGGATGCTCGCGCGTCTTCGGCCCCCAGAAGGGCGCGACGGAAGCGATTGTCGCGCGCATGGATGGCGACATCCATCACTTTGCTGCGTTGGCCGAAGAAGCCTGCGGCACGGCAGGCCAAGACCTGCCAGGTGCCGGTGCCGCAGGCGGTCTCGGCTTTGCCTTCCACGTCTTCCTGAACGGCAGGCTGACCCCCGGCATCGACCTCATCCTCTCTGCCATCGGCATCGATAAGGCCTTGGCCAAGGCTGACGTGCTGGTCACGGGTGAGGGACGCATGGATCAGCAGACCGCCATGGGCAAAGCGCCGGCCGGTGTGGCACAGCTTGCTAAGGCATGCCAGCCGCACTGCCTGACGTTGGCGCTCTGCGGCTCAGCCACGCCTGAAGCAGAACGCGTCAATGCGCACGGCATCGACGCGTACTTCCCCATCCTGCATGCGCCCATGACCCTCTCTGAGGCCATGGACCGCGCGACTGCCGAGCGGAATCTCCGCCAGACCATCCAGCAGGTCATGCACCTGATCCACAAGGCCGCAGAGATTTCAGCCTGACGAACTACTGTAAACCAAAAAAGCTCCCGCCCGCAAGACGTTCTTGCGGACGGGAGCTTTCTCGTTGCTCAGCGGTCCTGGACGAAGTGGATGAATTCTTCCGTCGCCTGCTGGCTCGGCAGCTTGACCGTGTACATCTGGTTGCCCATCTGTGGGACCATCATCTCCGGCATGCGCTCGCACATGACCATATCCTTGCCGTAGCGCTGCATGACTTCCTCGTGACTGTGCACGTAGCGGTAGCAATCGCGGCGGCCGGCGTAGACGCAGTAGCAGTGCTGGCCGGAGTCCGGCAGGATGCGGCGGTCCGTCGTGACCATGTCGGCCCAGATCTGGTAGACATCCGTCGAGTGCGCGTAGTTCATCATGTCCGGCGTGTAGCCGCCCGCGGGGCGCATGTTGACCTCAAGGCCGACGAAATCGCCCTTCTTGCCGAGGCCTTCCTTGTCCTCGGCGAGGCAGAAGAACTCGAGATGCACGAAGCGGCTGCGCACACCAAATGCCTTGACCGTCGCGCGGCCAGCGCGGCGAAGCGCCTCCGGCACGTCAGCTGCCGTGTAGTAGGCGAGATCGAGTTGCTTGAGCACGATGTCCATGATGGACGGCGGCCAGGCCGTCGTCGACTCGAAGAGCGGCTCAGAGTGCGAATCGAGGATCGCATCGTAGGAGAAGATCTGGCCGTTGATGAACTCCTCCATGACGTACGGCACATCCTGCGGCTTCGTCGCGTAGAAGTACGCGAGCTCATCGTCGCTGTGGAGCTTGTAGGTATCGCAGGCGCCGACGCCGTTGTCCGGCTTGACGATGACCGGATAGCCGACCATGTGCGCGAAGTCACGGCCTGCCTCAAACGTCGTGACCTTGTGCAGGCGCGCCGTCGGCACCCCCGCCTTGGCATAGTACGCCTTCATGGCCGACTTGTTCTTGATGCGGTCAATGTGGTCGTACTGCTCGCCCGTCGTCACGTGGAAATCCGTGCGCAGGCGCGCATCCTGCTCGAGCCAGAACTCGTTATTCGACTCGATCCAGTCAATCTTACCGTATTTGAACGTGAAGAAGCCCACGGCCCGCACCATCTGCTCGTAGTCGTCGAGATGCGGCAGGTAGTAATACTCCGTCAGCGCATTCTTGAGTTCTTCTGAGAGCGCATCGTAGGGGCTGTCGCCAATGCCGAGCACATTGACGCCGTTCTTCTTGAGGCGGTCGCAGAAGTTCCAGTAATGTTTCGGGAAATGCGGCGAGATAAAGATGAAGTTCATTCCTACAAGATTCCTTTCTCTTTCACAGGTTCAAAGATTCTATCTTGGCATCACTGCTGCCATCAGCCCTGCTCACCGAGGACGTACGGCAGGAAATAGCGCAGCTGCTTCTTCCACCAGCACCAGTCGTGATCGACATCGTAGCCCCAGAAGTCCACCCAGGCATGGATGCCCTTGCTCGCGAAGATGTCGCGCATGATGGCCGTCGTGCGGCGCCCCTCGTCCTCCCAGCGGCCCTGGCCGACGCAGAGCACGATCTTCTTCTGGTTGTAGAGGGCGATGTACGGATGGTCCTCTGGCAGGTTCGCGAGAAAGTCGACGGGCGAGTTCTGGTAGAGCGTCCCGTCCTCCCAGCCATCGAAGAAAAACTTCGCATCGTAGACGCCCGAGAGGGACATCATGCCCGCGAAGAGGTCCGGGCGGCGCAGGAAGACGATGGCCGCGTGCAGGCCGCCGAGGCTGCAGCCGACGGCAATCGGCAGGCGGCCCGTGCCATTCTCCGTGCGGATGAACGGCAGGACTTCCTCGATGAGGTAATTGTAGTAATCCTCCTGACGCGCGGCGCGCCAGCCCTTGTCGCCCCAGACGTTCGACCAGGTCTCACGGTCCACCGTGTCGACGGCGAAGAGCTGGATCTTGCCCGCCTCGATCTCCGGCGCCACCGTGTCAATCATGCCGAAGTTCTCGAAGTTGTCGCACATCGAATCCTGCGTCGGCAGGATGAGAAGCGGCGTGCCCGTGTGGCCGTAGACGCGGATGTTCATCTCGCGCTGCAAGCGGTCGCTGTACCAGGATCTATATTCTCGCTTCATAAGTATCACGTCCTATTTTCATTTCACATTTATAGTTTCTTATTATACCACCCGTAGGAATTAGCGTAAATAGCGTTAAATAGGATTTCAAGCCCCGCAACAATTCAAGCCCCAATACATGCGAAAAAAGAAACTAGCGTAAATGAAGTTAAATGGTGTTCCGTTTGTGACGCGTAGGCAAATCGTAGACAAGAAAAGAGGGTCCGCCCATAGTGGACAGCCCCTCTTATACAGATTGCTCGATATTGTTACCACGTGTATGTCATCTTGACATAAGTCTTGTTACTATCGAAATTGTAGGACGCGCCTACACCTAAATACTTGCCGTCACGGGATACCTTGCGTGAGACAGTGTAGCCGATTTCAGCCACACCACGCCCGCCTTCGATATCCGGCGACACCTCGACCGTGTGCAGCACCTTCTTGTACGCTTGCACATTGTACTGGTTCAGCTCGACTGGCTTGTCTTTGTTGATTGATGCGACGTCGGCCTTGCTACCATCCTGCGACGCGACGATCGAGAAGTCGGCGCCAGCCCGCTCCTGCGCGGCCTGTGCCTGCTTCTCTACGTCTCCCCCCGTCGTGATGATGGTGTACTCCGGCTTCGTGTCATGCTCGTAGATATAGCGTATCTCCTGCGCTGCATCCTGCGCCTGCTCACGCGACACAGGGATCTGCGCGTTGTCGGCAGCTTTCTCGACGCCCGCTTCCGTCTGCGCCTGTGTCTGCTGCTCAACGGTCACTTTCTGCGGCTCCGTCTTACAGCCGCGAAAGAGCAGCACGGCGATGACGACGAGAAGCACGCCTAAGACTACGCCGCCAATGATGCGGCGGTGAGCGAGCGCCCACGTCTTGAATCGTTCCATGCGATATCATCCTTTCTTTGCCATCGTGCTGGCAACTACACTGCCGAGCGGCTTGCCCTGCTCACTGTTATAGCGCGAGTCCATGCCGTACTTCGTCCAGCACGCTTTACCTAAGGCCACGACGCCCGCAATGCCCGTGCAGACGACCGTAATGCCCTGCCAACACGAAGCAAGCTCGAAGTGCGTGCCCTTGAGCGCGTTGCTCCAGTAGCCGTAGAGCCATGAGAACATAACGGCACAGAGGAAAAGCATCATGAGCACGGACAGGAAGATGACGAGCGCGAGCCAATTCTTCTGCGCCCACGCTGAGAAGCGGACAATCTTGTCTTTCATTGTCTGCCTCCTTTCCATTCGTCGACGATATGGTCAAGGCGGTCAATGCGATGGTGCGCCGAGTGGCATGACGACTCAATCTCCGCGAGCTTCACACGATGGCCCGCAACAACTTCGGACTGCTCGTCAATGAGCTTAGACAGCTTATCAATGCTCCTCTCAAGTGGAGAGAGGCACGCTTTATAGAAGATGCCCCCACACGTCGCCGTGATCGAGATAATTGTAGCTGCATCATTCAATGTCATAGTTTGTACCTCGTATAGTAGTAGATATGCGGCCGATGATTGCGGCGGCGGTCTTGCCATATGCGTTCCTCCCAATAAAAAAGAGCAACTTACATATTCTGCAAATTGCTCTTGTAGATTACTTTGTGAAGTCTTTCAGCCGGCTGCTTTCCTTCTGGGCCTCCGTCTGTGGCTTCTTCGATTTCGTTTTCTTCTCACTCTGTGAACGCTCCTTGGCGGACTTGTTCGCGTTCTCCTTGTAGGTCTTGAACGTCTTGTCCGTGACACCGAGGCTCGTCATGCGCTGGCTGTTCTCGGAGGACGGGTTGCGGATGTAAGCATCCATTGCATCCTTCCTATCCTCCTGCGCCTGCTTCTTCTGCTTGTAGAGGTAACTATTGACGAAGCTGTTGTTCGTCTCGTCTACACTGCGGAAGCCGAGGCCGTGCATGACGCGGCTATACATATCTTCGTAGACCGTGCCGACGCGACGGTGCGTCGTGCGCGTCTCGCCAACGACTGCTTGAAGCATGTTGCCAAGAGACGGCGATACCGCCTTGATGGTCTCGATTGGATTGTGGTTGCCGATCTGCGTCGCGACGTTGTAGACCGTGCTAACGAGCGGGCCACCAAAGAGTTGCAGCAAAGCACCGGCAGAGGATTCCGGCTTGTTGCCGTAATACTCGCCCGAGAATGCATTGCTCATGCCGACACGCTCCGAGATGTTGATGTTGGCATTAGCCAGTATACCGTAGAGCACTGTATTGACAAGGCGGCGCTTCATCGGGTCCGTGCCTGCCCACTTCATCATTTCTGCCTTGATTTCTTCCGCGAGGTCGTTATCATCGTCGCCGCCCGCACCAACAAGGGACGAGGCCACGGCGTTGATGAGAGCGCCGAACGGTACAGCGCCGACCGCGCCGGAGAGCAAGAGATACGGAACAAGGAAGCGAGCACGCTGCTTGTTGTTCTCCGCGTGCACGACGTTGTTCCAGAAGAACTCGAACTGCATGATCGGGTATTTCTGGAACTGGAAGAGCTGCTGTGTCAGGACAGAACCGGCACGCATCGCACCAGGCGCCGCCGCCGTCGAGTAATCGAAGTTCGCATCGTAGTTCACGTCTTTCGCGTACTCGATAGCCTTACGGGAAATCTCGCCCTCGTGCTCCGGCTTCATCCCCTTCTCTTGCACGCCCTGATAGTAAGCGCCGAGGATGGCCGCCTTGCGCATGAGCGAGTCCGCTTTGGTGAACGGTATCATCGCGAGGTCAAGGCCTTTCTTCGCCTTGCTGAGGCCCTTCCTTGCGCGTCCGTAGTCGCGAGTCTGCGTATAGCCGCCCGCGTCGGATGCGAGGTTGACCTCATCCATGACGCCCGATTCCTCGATGATACGGCGGTCAAAGTCGCTTGGCTTGAGTGCCCTTTTGAGCCCCATGTTCGCATAAGCATAGCTGTTCAGCCTTGTGCCGATGTTGATGAACTGCATGAAGTTGATTGCCGCCGATGCAAAGTTACCGAGGCCGAGCTTCGTGACCGCATTGAACCAGCTGATCGAGCTGGACAGTGCAAGCGCCGGACGGCCTTCAAACGCATCATTAAGACGAGAACCAAAGAACGGGATGTTTGCAACAATCTTATTCAACTCATCTTCGATATAGCTGGGAACGCCATTCATATCGTTGATGAAGTTCTTGATGTAGCGTGCTGTGTTGCTTTTCGGTTCTGCGTTGAAATCGCCGAAGAAGCGCTCGTAGAAGCTGATAGCCTCCGGTTTGAAGTGCTCCATTGCGACATAGCGGGCCGATGCATTGAGGTAATGCGTGAGTGCCCACTGCACATCTTTGTCAAAGCCCTTCGCGCCCTTGCGGTGCTGTGCATTGCCGAAGAAGCGGTGACGCCACTTCTTTGTGACGCCCACGCTGTCGTGCAGGAATGCATTGGCTTCCGGCAGAGTCATCTCCGTGTGCTTCGTGATCTGCATCATCATCTTCATGTAGTCCTTGTCACCAACGACCACGTTATTGTAGTTCTCGTCGTACTCGAAGCTGTGCGGACGGATGACGAACTGGCCTTTCGGGTTCGCCTTTGCATACTGGTTTGCAAGGTCAGTGGCTTTCTTGAGTGAGTTGGCCGAGCCGAGCGACACAAGGATTTCCTTGCCATCGTCGCCCTTCGTTTTCTCGTAGACCATGAAATGGTGGAAGAAGTGCGGCATATAGCCCTCAAGATTATGGATAGGCTTGACGCGTTCCGTGTATCCGATCGTGTACGTGCCGTCCTCATTCGCCTCAGCGTACTTGATATAGACATCCTTGTCTTTCCGCAGGCGGTTGTATACATCCGGCGAAACAACTTCCTCATTCTTGCTATACACCTTTGCGCCGCGATACGTGACGCGCATACTGCCATTGCGGAGCATTTCTGCCTTCAGTACATCCTCCGGCTTGAGGAAGTGCGAAGCAATGAACTCGCGATAATCGGTCCGGCCGATGACTTCCGTGCGAACCTTGACCTGCATTCTCGCCTCGTTGACGCGCTTGTATGCATCAGCAAGGACCCTGCGGACAAGATTGTAAGCGCGGCCAGCTTCGACCGATACGCCCATCGCTTGCAGCTCGTCGCCCGTGTATGCGTGGCCGGTCGCATCGCCTTCCCAGAGCAGCTGCGCGACTTCTTCGAGGATCTTCGGATTCTTCACATACTGATTGAACTTCCGAATCTCCTGCGCGTAGAAGTTGCGCAGATGTTCCTGCTCGTCCAGTGCCTTCCTGCCGAGACGGTAGATATACTGCACCGCCGGGCTCTTGCGGGCCACCTGACGGACCGACTTAGCAAGCATGTCCCATCCGCTGATATCGTCGAGCTGCTTGCCTTTTGCCTGACGGAGCTCGACATTCTTGAGCTGTTCCGTGCTGAGGCCGAGCTTCACAAGAGCACGGCGCATCCTGCCCGGACTGCCAGCCGGTTCCTTATCGCGCTTATCGGCGGAATACTTCGTGCTGTCATCTGGTACAGGATAGGAAAGCTCCTCGCCCTGCGCCGTCAGGATTTCACGATCTGCGCCGCGCGTGCGGAAAATACGGCGGCCCTCGCCATCGCGCAAATCTTCGGCGATGTTCGCGAGTGCGTTGCGCATCGCCTGTGCCTGCGTCTTGCTGAGGCCGTACTTTGGCTGAGAGAATGCATTGTGGAATGTTGCCATCGTGTCGCGCAGCCAGCCGAAGAAACGCTGAATGAGCGGCTTGTTTTCCCTGCCCATCTTGCGGAACAGGTCAACACGCTTGTGCACGTCCGGCATTGCGTCGGCAAGCATCTCTTCGATCGTATCGGCGTTCGTGAGTTCCGGCCGGCCGATTGCATCGCGGTACGCTTGCAGCTGTTCCGGCGAGAACTCCTGCCTGCCGCTGATGTAATCCACCATCTGGCGGTACAGTTCCGGGTTGTTGCTGCGGAGCCAATGCAGGTTCTCATGCCAGAATACCCACGACGGCGACTTCGAGGCGCTGCGGTTGATGAATGTGATGCCCTTGTTGTAGAAGCCGCGCAGGTTCGCCGGGCCGTCAAAGAATACGACCCGGACGCCCATCTGCTGCCCGAACTCCTGCATGGCCTTCTCGCGCTCTGTGAGCGTGTCAGCGGCAGGGAACTCGATGTGCTTTACCATATCGGCCGCACTGCCCTTTGCCGATGCCTTGCCATCGCTGAGAAGTGCCTCCGCCTCCTGTAAGAAAGCGTTGCGCTCGTCCTCATCCTCGAACAGGAAGCTGTTCTTTGCGAACTTGCTGTAGTATCCACCGTGAGCTTTGGCGAGCTTCTGGATAGGTCTGTAGTTTTCGCCGAGGAATGACTTAGGACGCGCGCGGAACTTGATTTCGTGTGTCTTGGTATGCTCGTACTCGTCCGCCGTGAAGTTTGGCGTCTCGTCAGGCGTGCCTTCCACCCGTGCCTCGTCAAGTTGTACAGCCGGAGTCGGTACAGGTTCAGCCTTGCGGACATTGCTTGCATCGTAGCGTTCCGGCATGGTCATATTCTCCATGCGGTCGAACAAGTCGTTGATGTTGTCAATGCCGCGCAGGTCGATATCGTCGGCCCCGCCAAAATGGTCAAGTGCGGCCTGATGCGCAGCTTTGCCCGTGTAGCGGTCAAGGACGACGATATGCGTTCCTACCTTCGTGCCAGCGCGCGAGAACGCCACGGCAGGAAGATGGATATCCGCAATCGGAACGACTTCGGAAGAAATCTCCTCCATCATCTTGCTATAGCGCTTGTCTGCGGCAGGGCCTTCCGGGATGATCGCGACGACGCGGCCGCCGTCATGCAGCTGTTTGAATGTCTTCTGCAAGTGCTCGATAGCCGTCTTGCCGCCCGTGCCATACGGCGGGTTCATAGCGATGCCGTCGAACTTGTTGACGATATTGAAGTCTTCAAACCGTCTCTGGACCACCTTTGCGCCCGGCGTATTCATCTGTGCCAACGGGACGAGCTGCGCGGACGGTTCTACGATCGTGCGCTCCGTCGTCTCCGGGAACCAGCGCGAGATAGCGCCATGACCGGCAGACGGCTCCAGCGCTTTCTCGCCGGACTTGAGTCCGAGCCATTCCACCATCTTGTAGCCGATAGGTTCCGGCGTTGCGAAGTAGTCGTTGCCTTCCTGCGCCTTCGTTCTCGACGTGCGCTTCTGGTGAGCGAAGTAGAATGACTTCGCGCGGTCGTAATCCGAGAGGTCAGCCGTCACAGCATAATCCATCTCTTTGCCGCCCGTGCCCTCGCCTTTTGCGCCTGGCAGGCGGCGTCTCCACGAACCGTCCATTGTTTCCTGATACAGGTCGCGGAACGATTCGCGCAGACCGCGAGCCGCATTGCCAACAGCAAGATTCTCGACCGAGGCAGCACGCCCACCAATCGTGCTGGCGAACATGTTCTTCTCAATATCCGTACCCGTAGAGAGGTAGCGGAACACAGCGTTCGACGCATTGCCAACGCGGTAGATGCGGCCTTCAATCTGCATCGCATAGGAAGGGCGCTCCGGCATGGCAATGTTGATGAGCACGCGTGGGTGTTTGCCCGTCGTGTCATGCAGCGAGATACCAGCGTTCGCCGCATCCTGCTGGCAGACGATGATATTCACGCCGCTGTCATCGTCATTGAACCGCTCGATATTCTTTGCGCGGTCTTTCTTGGGCACGCTGCCATTGATGAACACGGCGTGACCACTGAGCTCCCTGCGCAGTGTCTCCATTGGTGCGGGGATGTTGCCGAGCGAGAGGTTGACGAGGTCAGGCCGTGCCGATTTGAACGCCTTCCACTGCGCCCACACCTCACTGTTCTCAGCAAGGTCAGCCGATGGTTTCAGCTGGAACGGGTGGATGTTCTTGTGCTCCACCATCGACTGATGGAACAGGACGACCTTCTTGCCCTTCTTGACGTATTCCTGAATGAGCGGGATGACTTCACGCGCCTTGATGGACTCGATGAGGTACTTCTGCTGGCTCTTGTTGAACTGCTTCATGAGTGCCTGTTGCAGCTCCCCATAGGCCGCGTGATTGTCCGAGAGGAACTTGAAGCCCTCATCAATCTTGTGGCCGATGCCGCCATCTACGAGGATGAAGCCACGGTCATAGTCCTTGTCTACATCAATCTGACGGCCATGCATCGCGCCGGAGTTGACGAGATCATCATGGAACTGGACTTCCATCGCGCGGCTGTCCACTTCCGCATCTGGCCGCGTCAGCTTGTTATAGCGCATCCGATAGCCGAAGTGCTTCATCATGAAGCGGTCTGACGGCGTGCCCTGGTTGTAGCCGCCATACCGCCCTGCATCCTCTTCGTAGTTGAACAGATAGCCCTCTGCATAGTCGATATCCTTGTCATGGGCGAACGGCGTAGCAGAGAGGAACAGGACCTTCGGGCGCTTCTCTTCTGGATAGGCCGCCTTGAGGTCCTGCATGAGTTTGTCTGTACCCGGGGACATCTTCCAGAAGATGCCTTCCACCTCTTTGTTGAGACTTTCGATTTCCTTCTGCAAGGCGTCAACCTTTGCTTTGTCGGCAGACGAGACTTTCTTCTTATCCTTGTACGGACGCAGAATAGCCTTGGCCTTCTTCTCCCGTTCTTCAATCTGATTCTCAAGAGAACGGATTTCCTTCGTGCGGTGCTGGAGCTTGAAACGCTTGTAAGCGCCGCGCGGGTTCAGTGTGAGAGCGCGGAGCATGGATAAGTATCCAGTCTCCCCGCCCTTCTCGTTCTGCATGAGCGTGTGAGATTCATCCGAGACGACTGCATCCCAGTTGCGGTTGACAAGCTCTTTGTTTGCTTGCAGGTTCGCATAAGTCGTGATGCAGATTCCCCCGTCCTTGCCGCTGTCCTTCGTGCTATCCAGCTTCTCGATAGAGAGGTCGAAGTGCTTGCTGGCTGCTTCAATCCACTGGTCATTGATGCTCTCACTAGGCGAGACAATCAGGATATTCTTCTTGCCTGCGTCGTACATACGCTTGACGAAGCCGAGGCCGCTGTAGGTCTTACCTGTGCCCGTGCCGTTCGTCAGCATGACGCCCGGCTTGTTGTTGACATTGACGCGCGTCTCGATGAACTCGACATCCTCCTGCTGTTCCGGCTTGAGCATGGGCAGGTCATTCTTGATGCTGCCGAGGTCGCCCTGCTTATGGGATTTGTTTGGCTTTACGGCTCTTGCACGAGCTCCGGCAGGACTTGCATTGTCTCGTCTGTTTTGAGCAGGTTTAATGTCTGCTGCATTTCGGTCGGCGTCATGTCCCACACTTCCCTCGTAGCTATCTCTAACGCTTCGGGATACGTGAGCACTTCCGGCGCTACCGGCTCGATCGCCGGATTCTTCAGCTTGTATTCCGCGATTGCCAGCCTCTCCGCCAGCAGCGGCGCTGCGATCTCGAACGCGAGCGCCACCTTCTGGCTGTACTGCTTCTTCAACCTCTTGTACACCTCGTCCGCTTCTTCTGCCGGATTCTCCGCCTGCATCATCAGGCCCCACTCTGTCCGAATCGGACCCTCTGCCAGCTCGTTCAGCCAGTCCACTGGTGCTGTCATCAACATGGTCATTCTCCCCCTTCTGTGCTTCAAAGAACTTCCTGATACCATTATACGATGCTTCAATCATCGGGGCAAAAGAATCGTGCTGGCCCTTCAAGAGTTTCTTCATGTCGGCCTGCATATCATCGAGCGACGTGATGCCGCTCTCGTAACGTGCGCCAACGGCCTTCGAGATAGCCATGACCTTCTTTTCGTCGAACGGGACGCCTTTCGGCCACGTGCGTACCGTCTCAGCCAAGGCCGGTGCCCAAGGCCCAATCTTGTCACCGAACTTCGCATTGAGCTTTGCAACGAGTTTCTTGACCGTGTTGATGCCGTCCTTGACGTAGGTCATCGCGAGTTTCAGGCCGAGCGTGTAGATTTTCGGGTTGAACATTGGCATAGCTGACATCTTGTTCAGCTCTGCGGAAAGTTCTTTCTCCAATCTCTCACGTTCTTCTGCCGTATTCTTGATGCCATCAGGGGCCGTCAGTACGTCGTCGGTGAGATCGTCCTCACTGAGCCCAAGAGCGTCCAGCATTTCTTTGTCTGCATCTTCCACGCTGCCAAAGATGGAATCGTTCGTTTCCTTATCGGTGGCCTTCTCAGACATCTTAGAATGTTCCTCTGCCGATGCCATTTCCTTGCCGCTGTCCGTGACAACCGTCGTTTCAGTGCCTTTGATGCCGTGGATAGGCTCACCCATTGCAGGAACATTGATAGTGTTCTCTACATCACTGTCAATCATGCGTGCCATAACGTTCTTCACGTCCTCAGACGGCTTGCCACCTGCGCCCTTGAACGCATTGTATATACGCGTAAGGAACTGCTTGAACTTCTCGAACACGGACTTGAGCTTGCTAGAAGGTGCTTCGCCGGATTCGAGATATCTCTCAAAGCCGCGAGCAAAACGCTCCTGCATCCACTCATCTTTGAGCTGGTTCACCGTCTCTTCATCGCCGTCAGCCATCGCCTTGACGATAGCGTTCTCACGATCAGCAAATTCCTGCTCCCACGCCGTTCCCTTGTATTCCTTCGCCTGACCTTTCTTCCATGTCGTCCATCCTTCCACTGCCGCCATATCGTTGGCCGCAGTCTGGTCAACCTCAGCGAGGTCTTGCAGGTCGAGCAGGAACACATGGCCCATCTCATGCAGGAAGGTGGACTCGTCAGCGTGCTCAAACAGTGACACGACGCGACGCCCGTTCTCAAGAGGAGCCGTCTCGCCCTGTACCTTGCCGTTCACCATCTGATTGTACTTGTTGATAACGGAGACCGCTTCATCATCAAAGACGACATAGCACCTGCCGTCACGGCCACCGTTGTAGGTGATGCCGTTGATGCCAGCGGCGTTCAGGTACTTTGATGCCTCTCTTGGGGAATGAAGCACTTCTTTGAGGTACTTATAAAAATCTCTTCCCGTGTCGGATTCATCAAGTTCCTCTGAAGAGAACGACCAATCGCCAGTCTTTTCCGCATGAGCATCGAGAAGCTGCATGATCTTTGGCTGTTCGGAAAGCGGCTTGTCCTCGTCGAGCATGGTATCCGCATCAGGGATATCAACCTGATACAGGCGAGCCGTTGAACGTTTCTGATCTTCGTACTTCTCATACGTCTTGTCATCGTTCAAGACCTTGAGTGCATCGAGCACATGCTGGTAGCTTCTGCCCGTGTTGCCCCTTGTCTCGTACCCCTGCTTCAACTTCTCTAAGCGAGTGACTGCCGCATCGATAGAACCGAGGTTATGGATGAGCTTTGCCACGTCCGAGAGAATCGGATTAGAAGATACTTTGCCATTGTCAGCACGGATGAGAGTCGTGCCGTCTGGATACTCATACTTGTTGCCAGCAAGATAGAGATAGTGCTTCTGCTCAACAACATCTCTGGACAGCGCGTCCTTGTACGCCTCAGACACCTCGCGGTTCGCAGCGAAGTACAGGCCCCATCCATGCACCTGCGCCCCTTCGCCCGTGCCAATAGCGCCTAAATCGAAGCGGTCGAAGTCATACGGCGAGCCGTGCCATGCCGTCTGAAAGAACCTTTTGGCCTTCTCGTCATTGACGGCATTGCCGTCCGTGCCGATTCCGATCTTGTCACGCATGTAGTCAGCCGCCGTATACTTCTTGCCCGTTGCCTTGCTGTATGCCTTTGCGTAAGCGTCGGCATGACGTGCAAGAATCTCAGCACTCACATCAGTCGCGCGGCGAGCGCGTTCGCTCTTGCTGGTACGGAGTTTGTCGCGTACTGCGATATAGACTCCCTGCGCCTCTTTGCTGAGTCTGTCAGGAACCTTGGCAGAATCAAGATTATTGGTGCCTTCCTTCTGCTCCTTTCCTATAGCAACAACACTTCCGCCTTCGTTGGCGGCTTTTTTAGTTGTACTTACTTCACTTTCTTCGGCTTCGCGCTGAGTGTCTGCCGTTTTGCGCGATTCAGGTTTGGTGTGCTGATCTTGATTTTTGGCGCCCTTGTCTGGCTCGTTCTGACTCTTACTCTGCGTACTCTCATTCGTAACTTCCTTCCTTTCTTCCTTCGTCGGCTTGCTCTTAGCAAGTTCCTGCTTGAACATCTCGATCGTGTTGTCAAGGCTCTTGAGGTTGGCAGGTTTCTCGTCTGCCGCTTCCTTGCGGATGGCCATTGCATCGTCGAGCGACTGCTTATAGAAGGCGTTGTAGAACTCGTCCTTCTGCTCTGGCGTCATGCCTTCCGTGGTGCCCTTGCCGGAGAATCCCGCCTTCTTGCGGACATCGGCGATGATGCCGTCAATGGCTCTTGCCGATTTGTCTGCGCCAATCGTCTTAGCATGAGCACTAGCCGCCGACAGGTAGGCCAGTTTCCCTACAGGGCTGGCGTTCTTGTAGGTGTTGCCGCTGGTAATCTCGCTGACCATGTTGCCCAGTCTCGCCGTCGTCGCCACCTGAATCGTGCGTGGTGCGTGCTGAGACGCGGCCGCCGCCTCTGCCGGAGTAATCGTGTTGAGCAGGTCGCCATACGTGCGCTGCACATGTTCGAGTGCTTCCGGCTCGCCATCCATGAGTGGCTTCGCCAGTTTCTTCTCACTGAACGATACGTTGTTCTGACGCAACGTATCGAGATACTGCTGGCCGAGCGCCTTGCGCTGTGCCAGTGGCTGTTTCTTGATCGCGGCGATACGCGCATCCATCTGCGCGTTCTGCTCGTCAATCGTCGGCTGTGGCTGTGCGATGCGCACGCCCTCGCTCTGCTGCGCTTCCTGTGTCGGTAGTGGCGTCACGTTGTCCTGCTTTTGGGGAGTGTCCTGCTGTCCGGCCTGCTGGTTGTCCATGCGGACAGGGGCCTGATTGGCCGGCATATTGGCCTCTACCGTAGAAGCCACTTTGCTCTGCGGCATTTCATTTTCCGTGGTGGCCGTCTGCTGCACAGGTGTATTGCTCTGTACTGTAGAAGCAACCTCGCTCTGTGGTGCCTGACGTTCCGCCGTAGCCTGCTGGCGTACTGGTGCATCGCCCTGTACCTTAGAGCTGACACGGTTCTTCGTGTCTGCATTGGTCGGAGCCTGAGCCGCCGGCATAGCAACCACATTGGCAGGTGCGTTCTGTGTGAACTGTGCCTGCTCCGTCTCAGTCTGTCCAGCTGGATTCATGACAGTGTTCGCCATGCTGATCGGTGCGCTCTGTTTTGGGGCAGAGAGCGCCTGCATCGACTCGTTCGGAATCATCTGCGCAATCGTCGGGTAATCGTGCTCGTCGATTGCCTTCGCGAGCTTATTCATCCAGACTGCTTCATCGCCGTTGGCCATGCCCTGCGGCGTATGGAGTGCCGTGTTGGCCGCCTGTAATATTGCGCCCTGCTGTTCGCGGTTTAGTCCCTTCTGTACCATTTGGATGAGTGCCTGCGGCGTTGTGGCTGTCTGGATATTCGGTGCCTGTACCGTCTGCGTGGCCTGTGCGTCCTGCTGATGGCGTGGGCGCAGTGCATCCTCTGCTTGCTGGAACGAGATGCGGCCGTTCTTGAATGTCGGGGCGTAGTCGCTGAGATGCTTCGAGAGGAACATAGACATAGCCTTCTTGAAGCCGTCGTTGCCGACAAGTGCCTCACGGTTTGCCGCCGTGTTGGCAAAGGCGCCATCCTGCATGTACGGGGCAAAGAGGGCGACAAGCGCCTTGTCCTTGCTCGTAGACATGTCGTTGAACACGGCCTTGACGGTATCGTCATTCGTGCCAGCGAAGTCAATCATCTTCTCGTTGAGCATGTCGCCGAACTGCTGCTGTGTCATCGTGTTGACTGTGCTCTGCTTCTCAGCCGGAGCGCCAGCCGTGCCGCTGTCCGAGAGGCCGGCTTGTTCGAGGTAGCGATGCATACCGCCCTCATATTCGCCGAGGTCCGCTGTGAAGTAGCCGCCATGCTGGAGTGCTTCTGCGAACTGGTCCGCCGTCTGCGCGTCATAGATGCCGTACTCGCGGTATTTCGGGTAGTAGTTCGACATGTAGTCGACGAACTCCTGATCGTTGTCAAAGTGGAGATATTCGCCATCATTGCCCTTGACGCCGCCGTAGTTGTGATCTTCGCGCGCGAGCTTGCTGTTGCCGCCGTCGCTCTCATGGGACAGCTGCGCCCAGATGAAGTTGGCAGGGAGTCCCGTATTCTGCGCGATAGCCGTAGCGATATCGCCGACCGGCAGGTTCGAAAGGTCAGCCGCCGGAGCGCCGCCGTTGTTGGTTGTCTCCTGCGTGTTCTGTGCCGTCACGCCGTTGCCCGTCTTGATGATCTTCGTCGGTTTGAGGCCGCCCATGTTGTTGTAGTCGCCGCCCTGCACAACCTTCTGCTGAGAGGATGAGTTGCCGACATAGCCGCCGTTGCCGTCGTAGAGAACAACATGGTCGTTGTTGTCGTAGACGATGACATCGCCCGCTTCGAGGTTGTTCGGGTCAAACGGGATGACCTTGTCGCCCGCGTCGCTGACGAGTGTATCGACGTTGACAACGCCCTTGCTGAGTTCGTCCGCAAGGAACGGGTTGTAGCGTGCGCCAATCTTCGTGACCGCCTCGACACAGCCGTTTGCACCGTTCTCCATGTGCTGTCCCATGAAATCCTGTGCCGCGTCCATGACATTTGCACCAGCACCAGCCTTTGCACCGCCCGTTGTGCCTGTTGCCTTCGGCGTCTGCACCGTGATAGTAGCGTCCGGCACGTCGATTCCCTGCGCCTTGAGCTTGTCGCCGTACCACTGCGTGTACTGCTGCGGATCGAGTTCCGTGACATCCACGCCGTCAGCCGTCGGCACATCGTCATTCTTGCCCGTGAGCTGTGCCGCTTCTACCGGGTCAACATCTGGGTCAGGAACGGCAGGCGGCGTGATAGGTTCCGGCCCCGTTACTGAGCCGCCGTCTACTGCGCCCATAGCCGCGCGGCGAGAATGTCTTATACCACGAGCAGAACCAAACATGCCCATTGGCAGCGTGCCCATAGCCGCAGCGCGGCCGGCCTGCATCTCGTCCTCAGTTGGATTGAAGAACGTGCCATACGGCTTGCCGCTGTACTTGTTCTGTACCTGCTGCTGCGTCATCTCCTGCATGTACTCGCCGAACATATCAGCCGGAGTATTGAGAATGTTCGCCGCAATAGCACGCTTCCAGCCGCCCTGCCCAAGGCGGCTGAACGTATTGCCGCCGAGGACAGCACCATAAAGGCCGGACGTGAGCATATCCACCGGCAGTTCCTCGCCGATCATGCTGTTCATCTTGCCGAAGATTTCCGAGTCAGATAGCCCCTGATTCTTCAAGTCATCATAGATACCGCCTGCATTGACAGCCGCTTCAAGCGGGCCACTCGTCAATGCGTAGCGTGTAAAGTCATTCGCGCCCGCCTGTACAAGGTCAGAGGCCACAGCCTGCCCAAGGCGACCTGCGCCCATGCGTTCGAGAGCGCCGCCAGCACCACGAGCCAGCCAGCCACCAACGCCGAGTTCCGGAGCTGCCATACTGGCCGCAATGAACGGGACAGAACTACCGAGGCCATTAAAGATATCCGCTGTAAGGCCGCGCGAATCCGTCAGATAGTCCAAGTCGGTAAGGCGTTGAGCAATGGTTTCATCCTGATATTTGTTCAAGGTGCCATACTGCTGTTGGATGTCGTCAGCCTGATTGTTCAGATATTCGCCGTTGTTGATGAGCCAGTCGCCAAGGCTATTCCACCCCGTGTTGGGGTCGATTCCGCCCTGTGATTTTGCGAACGCGCCAAGATAGTTAAGGCCGCCGCCAACACTTCCTTCAAGGCCACCAAGAGCATTGTGAAAGAGCGAGCTAAAAAAACCCGGCGCAGAATCGCCACTATTATCTGGTTCAGGTATGTTCTGGTCAAGGCGAGCGCGATAATCGGCACTCGTGCCAATCTGATTAACCAGATAATCACTCATTTTCGACATGGAACCATCTCCTACTCTTTAAAAACTGTCTGCCCAATTATGTTCTTTCCACTTCCTCTGCATTGCATCCTCCAATGCAGAAAGGCGGTCATAATATGTTACATATGTGTCTTGATCGATTTTGCCTTTGTCATGAAGCTCTTCCATCTTAGCGCGGGCCGCTTCGACAGCGTTGCGGTCGTCCTGACGAACATGTCCGCTGTTGACGGTCTGGTCAGCTTGCGTAAACAAGTTTGCTAGAGAATTTACATTTTCTTGCTGTTCCTTTGACAGGCCACCACTAGAATCATTAGAACCGCCTCCGGATTTACCTGCGCCTCTGATGTTAGCCACCTGTACGGCTGTATCTGCGCCAATCTGTGCTTTTTTCAAATCTGCGTCGACCTTGAGGTTTGCAAGGTATTTCTGTAACTCATTGGCAATAGCCTGCATTTTCTCCTGCGCCGTAAACTTGTCGTTGTTGAGGATGCGCGTCCAGTCGAATGTGTGCTGTCCATAGTCGAGTTTCTGCTGGTATGCGTTGTTCGCCGCTTCCTGATTCTTGCCGAACTTCCAGTTCTGGATAGGCGTTGCATAGTTCTGCATCCCCATCGCCGCCGAAGCAGGCTGTTCGTCATAGATGAGATTGAGGATAGCCGCACCATTATTGTTCATCGAGCCGTCGCGATCAACGCCATACGTGTAGAAGGCATTCGTGAGGTTGCGCACGCGCTCGTTCTGGTAACGCTGTGCCCTGCGTGCCGCCTCGTCTGTTGCCTCGTTTCGCGTGAGGCCAGCCTGACGAAGTGCATTGTACTGGTCATCAAAATACTCTGCCGAGGTCTTGCCCTGCATCGCATTGTTGACGCCCATGTCATAGTCCGTCTGCAAGAGGGCACGAAGCTGTGTTGCATCGAGCCCTGCTGACGTGTCGTTGAGTCCGTACTGCTGACCGGCCTGACGGTACGCATCCGCGAGCGCGTGAGCCGATTCTCTGCCTGCATCGTCCTGTGCCGCATTGTACATATCCTTCGCGCCGAGAATCTGAGACAGCACACCGCGTTCACCAAGCGACATAGGCTGACCGATGCCAACGCGGTTCGCCTGTGCAATCACATCGTTGAGCTGTTGACTGTAGTCTGTCTGTGGAGCCGTCTGAGCGGGCGACATATCCGGTGTGCTGTTCTGCACCTGTGCCGCCGTAGATGCCGCCTGAGAGGCAACTGGCGCGGTCTGTGCGGCAACTGCCGCCTGTTCCTGTGGCGTGATGTAGTTGCCGTTTGCGCCAAAACGGTCTGGATGGTCGGCGCGCTCCAGATCATACGCATACTGCTGTAAAGCCTGTGGGTTGTTGCGGTACTTGAGACGCATGACCTCGCGCGGGTGCAATGCATTGTCAAACGCCTCTGCATCCGCAAGGTTGTCGAAGGTGGCAATCTTATTGTCACCGACTTCTTGCGCCCGCCTGATTGCATCGTCATCACTATACATCGTGCCGTCGCTGCCGACGCCAGCAATGACATGATAACCGTCATCGTCATCATAGATGGACGTGACCATCGTGCTTGTTGAGCCATCATCATTATCGACGAACGGGCGGCGGTAAATATCTGCCGGTCCCCAAGAGGTCAGGCCCCTCGTTGGGAGTGGGTATAGCACATCGCGTTCGTTGAGCTGGTCAGGCGTATTTTGAAGCTGAATCGCTCGCTCGATGGAAGGTGGCGCCTGCTGTGTCCTTGCCGCCAACTGTGCCGGAGCCTGTACTGGTGTTCCTGCCATCATAGCGGCCTGTTTGTCAGGCGACGGCGAAGAAGCGGCCTGTGCCATCCCTTGTCCCATCATATAACGAATAATGTCATCCTGCGTCGGCGAATTGAAAACGTACTGTGCCGCCCGCTGTACTTCTTCCGGCGTAATGTTGTTTGGCACATTGCTTGCCGCGCGTTCCAATGCCTGATTGACGTTCATATCCTCACCCCCATCACGAATTCTTATGGAGCCAATCCGTATCAACGGTAGGCCACTGGTATTGCTGTGCGCCTGCCGGATTCGTCAGTGTCAGCGTCGTCGGAGCACTCACCGTGGCCCCCGCCGCGCCCTGCGGCGTCTGTCCGAACACCGAAGCCGCCGCCTGCTGTACCTCCGCGCTCGTCGGCGTATCCTGCCAAGCTGTGCGCGTGTATGGCGCAAGACCGAGTGCGTAGGACTTACCCGGCGTCATGCCCGAAGAGCCAAGCGTTGCCGCCTGCTGAGGGTCTATGCCCGCCGAGATAGGGATGCCGGACGGCGTGCCGTTCTGCCCGAGGACGGCGAGCTGACCAGCGTTCGCCGCCTGATCTTCTGCCGTCGCCTGCTGTCTGGCCGCGAGTGCATCCGCTTTTGCCGCCCGCTGTTTCGCCAGATAACTTGCGATAAGGTTGCCGAGGCCGAAGCCGAGCGCCGTCTTGTTGTCCATCATCGACGCGACGGCCGCCAGCTGCATCATGCGGTCAAAGCCGTTCTTGTCGTCATTCTCTTTATTTGCCACGCGCGGGTCGTTCTGCCACGCGCCACTACCGTATGCCATATCCGTTCCTCCTTATGCCGTCCAGAAACTGTCATCGCCGCCCTGCGCGGTGAAGCCGTCTGCGATGTAGTTGTTCTCGCCGTCAACCTGCAAGTCATATACGCGGCGCTCTCCGCTGTAGACGATACTCTGCACCTTGCCGACATTCTTGAGTTCCGTCCCGATCTTGAGATTGCCCATGTCGATATACGAGCCATCCGGTTTCATGAGCGGCTGCGTCGTCGTCGTGTTCGTGTGACCCTTCTCGCAGATGACTGCGTACACGTCGTTGTAGTGCGGCTCCATGAGCTTGACGACCTTCTCCGTCTTGCCGCTGTCCGTCTTAACCTCGTCGCCGACCTCGATATGCTCGATGGCCTTCTCTGAGCCGTCGCCCATCTTGACCATCGTACCGGCAGGGAAGCAGCCCCAAGCCGAGCCAAGGCCGCTAGCAAGGCCAGACATTGCGCCGCCGAACAGGCCGGAGAGGAAACCGCCGCCGCCACTCGTCGAGCTGGTCTGAGAACTCGTTGTCGTACCCTTGCCGGCCGCCGCGACGAGTGCGTTGTTCGTTGCACCATTGAGGCCGAGCGACATGTTCCAGAGATTCGAGGCCGGAGTCTGCGCCGCTTCCTGCGCTACACTCGCCGTCGTGATTGGCGTCGTCGCCGAGTTGATGAGATTCGAGAGCAGGCCGCTGTTCTGGCTGTTTGTGTTCATGCTGTTCGTGTACCGCTGCTGTGCGGCGTTCGCGAGCTGAGAGAGTGCGTCGCCATAGAGGGAATGCTGCTGTGTCGCGATGTTGCCGAGAGCGCCCGCCGTGTTCGTCGCGTTGCCGAACTGCTGCTGCGCAAGGTCCGCCTGTTGGCCAAGTGCATTGTTCTGCGCCGTGTTCGACTGTCCGAGGATACCCGCACCGAAGTTCGCCGCGTTGGCCGCGTTCGAGAGTCCCTGCTGCGCCGCGTTCGCCTGCTGGTTGATTGCATTGCCCTGCAAGCTCTGTTGCTGAGAGAGGACGTTGCCGAGCTGCCCCGCCGTGTTGAACGTGTTGCTCATCTGCTGCTGTGCCGTGTTCGCCTGCTGTCCCGTGAGGTTCGCCACCTGATTGATGTTGTTCTGGTACTGGCTCGCTACACTGTCTGCCGCGTTCTTCTCGATATCATTGAGCGCCGACGACGTAACCGAGCTGTTGAGCACGCCACGGTTGCCGAGGTTGCTGATAGTCTTGCCGATCGTATTGTTGAGTGCTGACGAGATAGACCGCTCCATGTTCGACTGGTATGCAGAGGGAAGGTTGCCCTGGGCAAGGCTCCCATACGTGTTGCCAGCGTTCGCGAGAGCGCTGTTTGCCGTGCTGTTCGCTCCCGTGTACATGCCTGAGAGGTTGCCGAGCTTGCCCGACGTGTCGTTCGAGAGTGAGCTGAACTTGTTCGCCGCATTCGCAATGGCGTTGTTCGCGTTCGTCGTCGAACTATTGAAGGACTTCGAGAGGCCGCCAAGGCCGCTCGTCAGGCTGTTGGCAAGGCCCTGATACTGGCTAGCAACGTTCCCGAGCGTGTGGTTCGTTGCCGCATTGGCGACAGAATACATATTGCCGACACCACCGAGCTGGTTCGCCGTGTTATTCGCGAGGCCCTGATACTGTCCCGCGATGTTGCCGATCTGCTGATTCGCCGCGCTGTTCGCCGCGTTGTTGCTGCCGATGAGGCCGTTCATGCCGCTCGTCGCATTGGCAATCTGATTCTGTGCGTTCTTGTTCATGCCGTTGTAATCGACCTGAACCGTGCCGAGCGAGTTCTTGAGGACGTTCATAGCCAAGTTGTTGAGTTCGAGCGCGTTCGGTGCGATGGCCTTCGAGTAGTTGGCCTCCTGCTGCTGCATCTCCAGCTCATACGGAGTTGGCGTGTACGTCGACGTATTGTTTACCGTTGTTTTGTTACTGCCTTTGAAGTGGCAGTGGCGGAAGTATCGACGATATATCTCCGCGTCAATAGACTGCATATCCGGCCTGATGATGATATTTCCCATATGTTCACCTTCTTACTTATCACGCATTGCCCAACTTGATTTTTGGTCCATCATTTACCTCCCACGTTGCATAATAGGCATAACCGTCTCGCTCTTTCCAAGCAGGCGCAAGGCGCAAATGGTTGCCCTGTTTATCCTCGCAATAGTAGATGGAAGTTCCATCAACTAATTTCTCCTCCCGCACGATGCGGAACCCAAAGAGACGGATATACGCCTTGACACGACGGATGAGAATGGCCCCACAGTGCTTGAAGCCTGCCACCATCGCCAGCGAATCAAGCACCCGCTTCCAGAAGCGCCCGTCGCCGCAGAGCTGGTAGGCCATGACCATCTCCGTCTTTGGCTCGAATGCAACTTCGCAGAAGCCACGCTCTGGGAAGTACAGCAGCTTGAAGTTCGGATGTGGCTTGAATGTGCTGTCCGTCTTCTTCTCATAGAGCGCAATCCATTCGTCGATTGTCATAGGTCAGCCACCTCCACCAATACATGCTTCAAGAGGAATGGCGACGAGCCCGCAAGGCTGATCTCCATCTTTGGCGTCGTGTGGTTGCAGCGCACCTTCCTGCGGCGGTTCGTCGGCATATCAAGTGCGATGTTGTCGACGTTGACCCTGACCGTGCCAGCCTGTTCCGCCTGCGCGTCCGTGTCGATGCTGCGCACGATGATTTTCTCACTGCTGACCGTATCCTTGAGCCGGATAGCGTAGTCGATAGCCGCGCCGTCGTCCGTCGTGTTCGTGTCGAGGATTTCATAGAGTGCCGCCCCTGCCGCCAGCATGAGCCTGTCCTGCGTCTCTACGATATCCGTTATCTGTAGTGGGAAATGAAGCGTTGTTGCCGCTCCTACCGCATAGTTGTAGGCCAGCCAGTACGACTTATCCTCCGTAGGCCGCACGAGTAGCAGTTTCCTGCGGCGCAGGTGGACAATCTGCGGATCAAACTGCGACTGCGTGACGAGAAGGTTGAACTTCTGCCCGATCTCAGCCGTCGCAATGTTGCCGTAGTCCATCGTCGTGGAGAGCGTTTTGAGCCCGCCGCGCGAGATGAAGACCACATCGTTGCCGACCGGCAGGGCCGCCTGACGCCCTACCGCGTCCGTCTCCGTCGCCACGCGGTAGATTGCCCACGAAGCAACCTCCGCATCGCCCGTGAGCTGGTAGATCATGCCGTTGTTCTTGAGAATCATGAGGTCCGTCGCGAGTGGCGCCACCGCGATGATATCGCCGCTATCGCCATAGCCGACATCCACCCACTGACTTTTCGACACGTCGTTGTCGTCCTGCGTCCAGTCCGTGCCATCCCCTGTCGCCGAGTATGTGACGCGGTCCGTCCCACTCATCGAGACACAGAGACGCGCAAACCGCTGGAAAACCATGTCGCACGTCGGCCCGTCGAGCACCGTAGAGAGCGAGTTGTCCGTATAGTCGTAGAACTGGAGCTTCCCACCCGATGCAATCCAGATGACATCCTTGAATTTCGCGCAGACAGGCTTCTGTTTGCCCGTGAGCGCGCCAACCTTATCAAAGTCTCTGCCGTCACTGCTGACATGATAGACCTCGCCGTTTACATCGAAAGCAAGGAATGTGTTGCTGTCATTGTCGTAGTAGACCGAGAGGATTTCCGCTTCAGCACTGCCTAGCATTGACGAGATACCGCCGCGCGGTTGCAAAGAGCGCTGATTGCCGAGGAACCAGAAATTCTGGCATTGCTGCATCTCGTTCGCCGCAATGAGGTCCCCCGTCGTCATGACATTGATACCGCCCGAGAAATCCGCGAAACTCAGCACCGTTGCATTGTGTTTTGCTGTCCGTCGCATACTACCGCCGCCTTATACCGGCACCTTGCCGGGAACGACGTTGAGCACTGCATACGACCCCGCCGCACGCGCCCAGATACTATCCGCCGCGAACGGGAACGGACAGTTTCCGTGCAGGACAAAGCCCGTATCTTTCATCGGCTCATCCGTGCCTGTCGCAATCTCGACCGACTGCCCGGGCATAGCGTAGAGCACGCCTGCTGTCTCCGTCAGTTGCGTGAACTCACGCGAGAGTTTATATTGTGCCATGATGATTCCTCCTCAGAAACCGTACCATTCGTTTTCATCCTGCGTCTCGTCGTGCGTCGTCCACTGCCACGCGACGTGGTGACAGGCAGGATATTCAGCCTTGAGGCTGTTCTCCGGGTATTTGTACTGCGCCACCCAGATAGGGATGCCGTAGTAATCCATCTCGTCCATGTCGATGAACCGCGTGAAGTAGCTGTACTGCGCATAGATACCGACCTTGTCATAGCCCGGATACCACGACTGCATCGTACCGATGGCGTCGCGCAGATCAGGCCACACGTCGTCGCGCTGGACAGAGCCAACTTCCATATCCCACCAGATGCCGAGCTCTGGCAGGTTGTTCTCGCCGAGATAGCTGTAGATCGTATCGTTGACCCACTTCGCCTCCTGCATCATCTCGTCGGCGTTGTGTGCGTGTGAGACGTAGTAGACGCCGTATGGCAGGCCGCAAGCCACACAGTCATTGACGAAGCGGACAAACTTCTCGTCGAGCTCCATCTGCTCGCCCAGTTTGACAATGATGCCTTCCGCGCCCTGATTCTTAAGTTGCTTGACGCGGTCGTCAGGCTGATAGAAAGAGATATCGAATACAGACATATGAGACTCCTTTCAGTGATGTTTCGAGTAAGGGCTGAGATCGAAGAGGCGCTTCTCAATCTCAGGAAGCATATCCTCGCAGAAATGGTACTGTTTCGCCACCGCGAGGAACTCACTCACAGCCGCATAGAGTGCGTGCCAGTGTAAACTGTTCATGCGTTGCTCCTTTCTGCTATCCTCATTACGAGGTGATTTTATGAAACTTCCAAACGGGTTCGGCACGGTCTACAAGATGCAAGGCAACCGTCGCCGTCCCTACGTAGCCAAGAAAACCGTGCAGGGCAAGCAGAAGGCCATCGGCTACTTCGAGACCTTTGAGGATGCAATGGCCTGCCTCGTCGCGTACAACCGCGACCCTGCCCTGCTGAGTCCGAGCCGCACGACCTTCTCCGAGGTGTACGCGCTCTGGAAGGCCAAGCACTTCCCACAACTCCGCAGTGAGTCGGCACGTATCAGCTACCGCAATTCCTACCGCCATTGTGCGAGACTTCATAACATGGTCTTCGTCGATATCCGTCTCGCTCATCTCGACATGGTCATCGACGACGTGCGCCGCAGTGGGTGCGGCCAGCCGACACAGAAGAAGGTGCGCTCCCTGCTTGAACAGCTCTACAAGTATGCAGCACGGTACGACCTCGTGACGCGCGACTATGCGCGGTATCTCGATATCGACCGGCCACGCGTGAAGTGCAAGAAGAAGCCGTTCACCGTCCGACAGCGGAATAAGCTCTGGCGCGGCGTCAGCGAGATGCCAGAAGTGCGCCACGTGCTCATGCTCATCTACTCCGGATGCCGAGTTGGCGAGTACCGGCACATCCGCAAGACCGACGTCAAACTCCGCCGCCGCGTCATCGTCATCCGGCACAGCAAGACCGAAGCAGGGTGCGGGCGGCTCGTGCCGATACCGAAGAAGCTCATGCCGTGGTATGAAGAAGCCATGCACGGCACAGGCGAATACATCTGCACCCGCCAAGACGGGACACGCCACAGCTACGATTCCTTCCGTCGTGCCATCTTCGACCCCGTCATGAAACACTTCGGCATGGTGCACACCCCGCATGAGTGCCGCCACACACTCGCGTCCATGCTCGACTCTGCCGACGTCAACCGCACCGTCATCAAGCTCATACTAGGCCACAGCCTTGAAGGTGTGACTGAGCGCGTCTACACACACAAGAGCGTGCGCGAACTCCTGCGGGCTATCGACCGCATTTGTCCTTAACGTGTGCTTAACCGCGCATCAGAAAAGCCGCCCATCCCTTGCGATAAGCGGCTTTCTTTGTGTGTAACGTGTCACTTGCCCTGAGAAGTGCCGTCAGCCGTTGCGCTGTCTGCATTCGCGGCCTCTTTTTCAGCTTCCTCAAGAATCTGTGTGCGGATATAATCAGGGCACGCTTTGTTCTGACAGCGCCCCTTCTCATCCAGTACTTTGTGACAGAATACGCATCGCTTCTTCATCTCAACGCCTCCAATTTATCCTGATACTCTTTGAGCGCGGCGGCCTTTTCTTCTTTCAACTCCGCCACGAGGTCATCGTCGCCGTCCGCCATTGCCAGCACGATCTGGTCATCAAGCTCTTTCACCTGTGCTTCATACGTCGCCGCCAGTGTGTCAGCCTGCTCCGCCGCAGTCGGCACATAGGCGGGTGCGCTCACAGGCTTGCCATCCTTGCGGACGTAGCCCGTGCCGTTGTCTCCTGCGCCCTTGTTGCCGACGTAGTAGTTCCACTCATCCTCGTCAATCTCGACATAGCCGTCCGCCTCAAGAGCGGCCTTCTTCTCATCCGTGAGGTCATCATCGCACGGCACTGACGTGACGCGCTTACCGTCTGTGTCAAACAGACTCATGTAATTCATAAAATCATCCTTTCTTTACAGTGGGGATATGGTAATGGTGACTCTGACACAACATTCCCTATCTCATTTAAATCGTTTGTAAGAATTGTGTGTACTTGTAATAACGGCAACTGGGCATGGACTAGAGACATAACCACCACAGGTTTTTCGTTACGAGCGGGAGGCGGAGCGTGCTGGCTCGCCGTTGGTATGTAACAGTGGGGAATAAAGAGTGACGCTTATTTCGTTTTTCCGATAGCATTTGCAAAAGTATACGGGGCGTGGTCAATATGTACTAGTAACGACTGGGCGCGCATTAGTGAGCTAACAACGTCTCGTGTTAAGTCGTCACAGAACAATGGTTTTGTTTTTGCAATAGGTATTTAAATGCCAATACAAATATATCTATGCTTAAAATACCTACATTTAAAGCCAGTTGTAGTCAAACTATCATCAATATCGTCGTCAAAGTTGTTGTGCGAAGCTTCGTCTCCACTAGCTATGTTTGTAACTACTTGCATGGGCTTAGTGAAAACAATAGGAAATGTTGCTTTCCCATTGTCGTCAGTTATTCCCCACTGTTACGCTAGGCCTAACAGTAGGATAAGCATATTCGATGTATCGCCTGAACCATTATATACTTGGCATTCTGACGAAGATGGGCTTTCCACTCGATTGTTTATTCTACCATTACTCCCTGAAATCGGATTCGTCGTTGCGAATAAAACCTTTGACATTGCTACGGGGTAGCTGAACACTTCAGTCCTACCACTTCCCCACTGACATACTTCCCCACTGTAGAATCAGGCCGTTCGCGAACTTGACGTACCCGTTCTCCGTGAGCGACGCCGCAACGATACCGCCCGTGTTCGCCGCACTGATGCGGTTGATGATGTCACTAGCATGATACCCGTCTAGTTTGTCAGCGTTATCTGCATTACCGCTGATATTAATGCCCCACGTACCTGATGCGCCGCCGCCTGTCTTTGTAGGGGCGTAATTTTTGTAGTTCTCGCTGTCTAATAAGGTTCGTTCTTCCGCCCATCCTAAACACTGTTTACGATATTTAATGGAGCTTGTGTCGGTTAGTCTAGAATAAATCAGCATACCGTAATTCGTACCATCATTGACGCCATTTCTATGTCGTATACTGATGACATCATACCAATCGCCATTAAAAATAGAGCCTATATAAGAACGTAGTTTGTCTGTAGAAGTAAGATCATTCGAGCCGGTCACTGCATCAAGTTTGTCAATGACGCCAGATGCAGGAACAGTGCGAATGCCATCTTTATTGACTGCTGTTATATTTACTGTAGCATCACTGACATCATTTGCCGTCGTGGCCGTATCTGCGTTTGCAACATGGAAATTAGACGGGTTATAAGCATAGGTATTAGCGTCGTCGTCATTACCCCACACCCAGTGCGGTTGCCCGCTTTTTTCAACCCAGTTGAAAGTGTTCGGCTTCTTTGTGCCGTCGCTTTCTGTTATTTGCAGCGTCTTTGCCACGTCAGCATCGCCTGCTAAATGCCCGACAAAGTTCGCCGCCGTCACGTCGTGCGGGAATTTCGTGTTTCCGTTGCTGTCGAGCAAGACAGCTTCGTTCGTGACGGTTTTTGCGTCGTTTTGTCCAAAACTGCCGCTATACTGTCTTGCATAAATTGGTTCGTTGCCGTTGTCTGACGTTGCAATTTCCAACCAACCATTATCACTACTGCCGCCGACACGAATGCGCGCGGAGTCGTCATTAGCCATAATGCCGAAAACTAAGTCAGCCTCGCTGCCGGCTGGCACTGTCGCATTGACTTTCCCCGCCGTTGCAGCGTTTGTGGCATTATCCGCATATGCAACATGGAACCTAGCCGGGTTATAGACATATGTTTCAGACGGCTTCGTGTTTGATCCCCACAACCACATTGGTTGTTCGTCTTTCCCGATCCAGTTAAAAACGCCGTTACTTTTCACTCCGTTTGCGTCTGTAGTTTCAAGCGTCTTTGCCACGTCCGCATTGACAGCGTGCTTGCTCTCGTTGACTGTAGTACTAATGATAACGTCCCCACTACCGTCAAAAGCAGTACTACCGGACGCGTTACCCGTGATATTAATTTTTCTCGCAGTACTCAGCTTACTAGCAGTATCCGCATTAACAGACGTGACATTGATAGCCACGTTAGCCGAGCCGTCGAAAGTAGTAGAACCAGCGGCCTTGCCGGATAAGGACAGCGTGCGCGGCGTCGCGAGCTTCGTAGCACTCGCCGCGTGCGTAGCTTCGTCAGCGAGTGTTGCATGTGAATCCTCGACCCACGTACCGTTTTCTACGTCCGTCAGCGTGTACGTCTTCTTGAGGTCGGTACGGTAGCACTTCATCCCTTCGAATAGGTTTGTCGTTGGGAACGCTGTGCCGCTGTTCATACTCTGAATGGACTGCATCGTTTCGTTAATCGTGGCACGTGAGTCCTTGACATAATCGTTGCCGTTTATTTCTCTGTACTTTTGCATTGATTCACCCTCTTAATATCCGACAGACTGCCATGTTATCGAGCCTGCCGCCCGCGTACCATCCTGTTTCAGCAGTTCAACCTTGAAGTAATAGCCGTCTGCATCTTTATCGATTTCCACAACGTTCGGCGTAATCACTCCGTCTGATGTGTTGCCACCACGGAGCGTGACCGTGACCTCTGGCTTCGTGTAATAGTGCTTCGAGAAATGCACCGTCGTTGGCGCGGTCGTATCTGTAAGGACCGTCGTACCTCTGTCCACCGTATCGTCAATGTCAACATGTACGACAACATTGTAGACAGCAGGTTCAGCACCAAATGAGCCCGGCGTGACTGCCAATCGGACGAGCGCCTTCTGGTACTCGTACTCGCCAACGATGTACGGAATGAATCGCTCGTAGCCAGTCGGCTGATTGACGAGCTGCTGGAAGTCTGCCGCCGTCATGCCGCCTTTCTTGAGCGTGATTTCTTCGATGATGCCATTGAGCGCACGCAGGAAACGGTCATCTACGGCCACAGCCTCGCTGTAACCGCCGCCCAAGTCGCGCCGCATATGTTCCCCTACGGTTGACTTCTCGTCGAATGTACGGAGCGTTCTAGCGCGATGTGTCTGCCGGTCTGCCGTGCTGACAGTTTCTTCTTTCGGCTGGTAGATATCTGCTGACCGGCTGTCCGTCATCTGCACTTCCTCGAACTTGTCCGCCGTCACATGATTATCCTCGTCGTCGTCTAGCTGTGCCGACTCGTCCCACATGCGTTTGAATGCCGCCGCCCGTAGTGCCTCATCTAGGATGCCGAGTTGTTCGCTTGTCATCTTGCCCAGCGAGATGGTCAGGCCGTCACTGGCAGTCACATCGTCGTAAGACATGTGCGTGACCGACACGTCCCGCGCGTCCTCTACTTCCATGCTCTCTCTAGCGAGTTTGGCGAAAGCCGCCCGCAGAGACGCGTCTAGGATGCCGAGTTGTTCGCGCGCAGATTCCATGATTTCTGAGCGGCTTGCCCTTACGATCTTGATGCCCTCGCGCTTCGGGGTATCCATCGCACGGTACGAGGACTCTATCACGCGGGCTGACTCAAGGATATGCAGGACGTAGCTGATATAATCCCAATACGTCTCATGCACGCCGACGTGCTCACGCTTCAAGCCGAGCATATCCGACCATATCCGCGTATCAGCAAGCCGTGCTGCGTCCATGATAACCTTGCCGGCCGTTGAAGTCCTGCCGTCACGCAGCCCAAACGTCTCTGCGTCATCGCGCGTATAGATAAGCGGCGCCATGTCATCCCATGTATGGACGGCCTGTTGCGCATCCCATGTGAAGTTCGCAGCGTCAAACGTGTAGTAAGCGCCCTTCGTGACCGTCGTCGCCATATCCTCACCCCTTAAGAGAGCGTGAACTGGAAGTGCGATTCGTAGGTATCATCTGCGCCCTTGTTAATGACATTGAATGTCACACGGTCAAGGAACGTGCCGCCCGTCGCCGCGTTGCAGATACCGGCTTCCGTGATAGCACCCGTCGCCTCACCTGCTTCAAACTTTGTCGTGAAGGTGAATACCTTCGTGCCAGCCGTATGGGCGTATGTCGCCGCCTTGCGTGCCAGCTCCGTGGCAAGCCCCGTCTGCGTTGCCGCTGTCGCCGTCGTACCAGTGCCAACCGCCGTATAGGCCATGCAAGCCGGGCGGCCAGAGCCTTTGCCGATGGCGTCTGCGATGAAGTCGAAGCCGCCATTCAGGATGAGATTGTCTTTGCGGTGCACCTCGACCGAGCCATCAGGATGGCGGAGAATACCGATATGCGTGCCTTTGAGTTTGAGTTTCTGTTCCATGTTCTTACCTCACAATTTCGGATAGAAATAAACCGCCGAGAACGTGCCGACAGGCTTTGCTTTTGCGTTCCCGCTTACTGTCTTATCGTAATTGAGCGAGTAGACGTAGAGCGTGCGCTCTGTCTCGCTCTGGCTGACCGCCAGCGTGTACCAGTCTCGCCCATTGAACGGTGCAATCTTGCTTGTCCGCACCGTGACGCCATCACTGCCGCGCACGTAGAAGCACGACACCTTCGCATCGTAGCCGAGGACGAGGAACCCGCCGTTGTCATTCTCCAGTGTTGCGATCATGACATCGCCGAGGCCGCTCTTGACCGTCGCATAGAAGGACAGCGAGAACGTCTCTGGCACGCTGTAAGCGTAGGCAAGGCGCGTCGTATCGCCCACTGTCAGCCCCGTGTGCCATCTGCCCTGCGCATAAACTACGTCGTGCGAGTCCGTTGGGGTTGTCCCCTTCGTGCTCGTCAGGCTGTCATTCAGCTTGATTGTGTCAAGGATATCGTCGCCCGTAATGCCAACGTATCGCGCGATTTCCTGACGCACCTGCACGCCGTTCAGGTCGCCGACCGTGCCATTCCAGACGGTACGCGCCGCCTCTTCACTGTCCCATAGCCAAGCCATGTCGTCGAAGCAGAGCGTGTCATTCGTCTGTCCAATACAGGCAAAGTCCAGCCAGTTCCGCGCGCGGTACTTCTGCGGCAGCTGCACATCAATGATGTACTCGCCGCGTCCAACGTCACGGTCCAGCTTGAGCTGTTCGCCAACTGCATCGTAGTACATGCCGATCTTTGTGCCGCTGTATGCAACAGCCTTCTGGTCCAGCTCAATGATGACGTTCTTGTGCTCGTCCTTCTGGTTCGTCAGGTAGACGTATGTGGCGTTCTTTGAGTAATTGTTGTGCTCGTCTACTGCCTTGATGAGCATGTAGTACTCGCCGATGTTCGGATAGATGTAGCGGTGCTTGTTATCCTTCGTGTCGAATATCGTCAGCGCTCTGTCCCAGTCCGGGATACTGCCGACCTTGACGACGTAATGCACGCCGTGTATCGGCAGGGCGTCCCAGTAGAAGTACAGCTGAGAGTCATTGCGTTCAACGATGAAGCCCGTAACGTCCGGTATCTCGCACCAGATTGTCGTGCTCTCGCCCTCGCCGAATTGATCGTAGTACGCGACGCGCACCGTCTTGATGACCTCGCCGCCCGTGTAGAGGAAGAGATTATCCGTGACAGTGTACTTCGTATCATTGACGTACACATTCGCGCCGATGCAGTCCAGCGGGATAGCGAGAAAAGAGATGATGACGCCCTGCTGGTCCTTCGTGAGTGCGAGGTCCGTAGGTGCTACTGGCCGTGCCTTCGTGTATGTGATGACCGTGCCAGCACTGCGCTCCTTGTTCTTGAGCACTGTGAAGCAGTAGACGTGGCCCACATACGTCAGTGGCAGTTTTGTCGATGTGTTCTCGCGTGTCCGCTCCAAGAGGCCGACATCACTGCCGACGTTCGCGTTCGTGCGAATCTCGTAGTAAGCGAGATCGTCTAGCTTGCTCGTGTGGTCCCACTCTAAGACGCCGCCGAGCCGGTCGAAGGTCAGATGGAAATTCTTGACGTCTGGCACCTTGCTCGTACCGTCCGACTTGATCTCCTCTGCCGTGAATCCGTTCGCCAGATTGACCTCGCGTGCCGTCTCTGTGAGGAACTGCCGCAGCAGTGTCATGAGATACCGTCCATCGCCCTTCACGACTGTAGGAAGGTCTGGTGCTTTCAGGATTCTTGCTTTGTCATCTGCCACGTCCTCACCCCTTTCAGCCGCTCATGCCCTGCGCTACAGCCTGACGAACCTCGTCAAGAAGTGCCTTGTCCTGCGACACATCATACTCGTTCTGGTTGAGCGCGAAGAGCGTAGCCAGCCGTACCGTGATATCGTTCAGCACATCGTGCACGAACGGCATATCGCCCGTTGCGTCCATGATCTGCGGCTTTGTCGCGAAGTAGCGGAACCGCAGCGTATCGATGCTCGGGTCTACGAACGTCACCGTCTGCCCCGTCATCTTGATAGGATAGTTGCCGCACGAGATGATGTAGTCGGGCGGCAGGCTCTCGCTGTCATGCAGCGTGATTTCCTTCACCATCTGCGGCGACTTGCCTGTAGCGAGCTGGTGGCAGATCTCCTGCACCGCCGTATTGAGGAAGCCGATGCAGTCCTCCGTCGAATATTCGTCTGAGATGTCATGCCCAGCCGCCTTGAGCCGGGCAATCGCTTCTTCTACCTGCATCCTCTCACCTCACATCCAGAACGGCATACGCGAGCGCATGTTGGACAGCCTGCGGCGCGGGATGAGCGAATCAACCGCCGCCGAGACCGCCTGCGTCAGCGTGTCTGCATCGCCGTTATTGAGCACGAGCCGCGCCATCTTGACAAGCAGGTCGAAGAATACATCTGGAAGCTCGATCGTATCCTTCTCCACGTCCTTGATCTCCGGCACAGCCCCCATATAGTCCAGACGGAAGCCGCGATGCTTGACGTAAAGCCGCCCGCCAAAGAGGACGTAGTTCTTTTCTTTGAGATGCGCAAGCGACGTGGCCGGGTACAGGTCATAGTAATCACTGCTCCTCTGCACCGACACAAGCGACAAATAGCCGTCTGGAAGCTCTACGCCCTTGTGTGCGAAGTCCTCGTGCTCCTTCGGTTCATATCCCTCTGCGTCCTTGTTCGCCTCGTTCTCTGCGTCGATAGCCGCGTTCATTTCGCGCTCGTCGTAGTCCACTGACTTGCGAAGGAACTCGCTATCCTTGTGTGCGAGGCTGATATTGAGATACCGGATAACCTCGTTGACAGCCGAGACGATATCATAGTCGCTATACTTGACCTCGTCGTTGTCCTGTTCCTTCTGTCGCACAGCTCGCAGTACCTTGATTGCCTTCATCATGCACCACTCCAATACTTCGCGCTCTGAATCACGGCGAACTCAGGATGCAGCCGGAAGAACTTCATGACGTATTTCTGATACTCATGCTTGTCTCCAGCCGCCCGCGCCCGCTTTGCTTCCAGCAGCCACGGGTCGAAGCTCCAATACTCTGGTGGGATATACCCGAGCGGAACCATGTTCTTGCCGCGTGCCCGACGTTCTGACACATCTTTAGCCATCGCAATGGCCTGCGAGATGTCAATCGTGTTGCGCACGCGAACCTTGCCGTCATCCGTCTCGTATATTTCCTGCTTCTGTATCACATCGTCACCTCCAATAAAAAAAGGGACTTCCGAAAAAGTCCCTCACCCTTTTATCAGGCCGGCAGATTGACGATAGAACCGGACGCCTTCGGCTGTGTGCCCTTGACGCCGAACGATGCTTCGAGTACGAACTCCTCATACGTGCCCTTCTTAGCGAGGCCAGAAACCTCATGCGGGCGGTTGAAGTACTTGATGCCCCAGTAGTTCATGTCGAGCAGGTCGATTCTGTCATTGCTGTACTGTCGATGTACCTGCGCCGTGATCGTGCCGAAATCACTGATGTACGTATCCGTGATGTTCGTGACGGACTTGTCCTTCTGGTCGCGGCGTTTCGATGCCTGACCCGTGATGACAGCGGAGAAGCGGCGCTTGTTCGCTGCACTCATGACGGCAATCGTCGGGTCGCCGCCGCGCTTGTAGCACATCTCCATGACGTCGTTGATGTTATCCTCCGTGAAGGCCGTGCCAGCGCCGTCAACGACGTTGTTCTTGAGCAGGAAGAGGTCGCCACTGCCTGCCGTGCCGAGTGCGATGACCTTGCCCGTATCCGCCGACGTAGCCTCAGAGCTGTCTGCGGCAAGTGCTTCGTCGAGCGAATAGAAGAGATCGAACGTCGTGTCGCTCTTCTTGCGGACGTAATACTCGCGGTTCGCGAAGAGATTCTTCGGCAGAGCCGCCTTGTCCGGCGCGATGAAGTAGACGAAGTCGCCCGTGTTGAGCTTGTGCGCCTCGCTCGTCGTGACCGTATTAGCCGACGAATCGAACGTGACCTTAAGCTTTTCCTCCTGAAGGAAGAACGGAACGCCGCCCGTCTTTGCCGGAGTCATGCCGGACTCAAGTCGAGAGACCGTATTCATCGCGATAGCATACTCCATGTCGCGTGCCATCTGCTTGAATGCCAGCTCCTTCTGGCGCGGGAACTCATCCTGCTGGTTGTACTGCTTTGCCGTCTTGCGCTGTGCGTCCGAAACGCGGCCGGTCGTCTGGAAGAACTGCACCGTGTTGTTCAGACGGTCGAGCGAGCCAACCTTATCCGTCTTGTAGTCTTCTATCTCAAGATGAGCATTGACCTTAGGCGGCTTGAGCGACTCGGTGAGCCAGTTGAAGTTCAGCTGCGTCGCGTCCTCTTCGGTCGGGAACTCGCGCAAGAAGAAATTATGGTCCGGGTCGATGTTCGTGATGATCGGGGAGAAATCTTCCTTCTCACCTTCTGCCTCATACGTTACAGACTGCGACGTAGAGGTATTGACAATCGGGTTGTTTGCCATGTGTTTTCACCTCGTATAGATTGTTTACTGTATATAATACCGTGGCCACGGATATTATCGAAGATAAGTGCGCAGGAACTCAGAGCGCTGGCGCGGCGTCATGCTGCGCATCTTGCCCCAGTCCACCTGCTGCGGCGCAGCCGTGCCATGCTGTCCCGGCTGCTCGACGCGCGGTGGGCGCTGTCTCTGCGGTGCTGGCTGTGGCGTAGTGCCGACGCCAGTTGCTTTCGCATAGTAGGCTTCCTTCGTCTTTTTGTAGTAGTTGTCGAGAATGTCTACATCAGCCTTGACAGGGCGGCCTGAGAGGAAGCGGTCGATAGACTGCTTCACCTTTGCGCCCTCCTCGAACGGCAGGGTCTTGTAGAACTCGCCCATCATATTATCGATGTCGTTGTAATGCGGGTCCTGCTTGTACTCGTTCCATTTCGGCAGGATCGCCTGCATGGTCTCCTGAGTCTCGCGCTGTACAGCCTGCATCTGCTGTGCCTGTGCCGCCCGCTGGCGCATGATCTCATTTGAAATAGCCTGCGTATTGAATCGAACAGCCGCTTCAAACGCCTGCGCCTTCTTCTGCAACTCCTCGTCATCCGAGAACTTCGCATCGTTGAGCTGCGCTTTCGTCACGCCCAAATCCTCGCAGGCTTTCTTCTCAGCGAGCTGCGTGATCTGCTCATAGACCGCCGCCCGTGCCTTCTGTGCCTGCTGGACCTGCTCGGCAGTCGGCTGTGGCGGTGCCTGCGGTGGCTGCTGTGCCATCTGCTGACGCGCCTGCGCCTGCTGCATCTGCATCATCTGCATCTGCGCCGCATTGATACGCTGCTGCTGAATAGCCGCTGCATAGCCCTGAAGCTCCTGCGGTACACGTGCCTGGTCAATCTGCTGCCCCGTCGCGACGAGCTGCACAATGTCACCAGCGCTGTACTGCTGTGGCGCCTGTGGCGTCTGCTCCTGTGCCTGTTCCTCGGCGGGCGGCTGCGTCTCAGCCTGCTCCTGCGCGGGGAATACGACACGGCGCTTGCCCGTCTGCGGGTCTACCTGAATCGCGACTTCCGGCGCGTGGCTTTCTTCGGCTGGCTGTTCTGCCTGTTCTGCCGCCTGACCGCCAACATCCGGCGTTCCTGTATCTGTTGCGGGTGCTTCCGGTGCCGGTGCCGTGTCCGGTGCCGGAGAGCCGCCCGTGTTCATCTCATCATCCATTACTTAATGCCTCCTTGTGCAGCGCTTCCGCCGCTCTCTTCCCTTTGCTAACGGCCGCCTTGAGCTTCCCATAGAGGTCCGTGGCCGCTCTGTAGTCCGCCTGTACCTGCACCAGTGCTTCTGCCGTGTCGGCTTTGAGCAGGTCAAGCAGGGCTTTTTCGCCAGCTGCCATCACCCACTTGTCGCCGAACTTCGTCAGCAGTTCCTCAGCCTCGCGGCCCCGCTGTGCTTCATGCGTGAGTCTCAGCTTCTTTTCCTGCACCGTCTCATTTGCCGCCATAGATCGCACCTCCCGCGCCGCTCGTGTAATGCTCTACGATAGCTTTCTGCGTATCCTCGATAGCCTTATTCGCAAAGCTCTGTGGCGTCGTCGTGATACCAAGCTGCTGGAGTGCCTGAATCTGCGCATCAATCGGCAGCTCAGAGAAGCGAGCCGACAGTTTCGCGAGCTGCTTTGCCTTGATATCCTGCTCTTTAAGCTGCAACTGCGCCTGCGTGAGTGCATCCTGTTTCTGCTCTGCCGCCCGCTGGGCCTGCTGTGCCTGCGCCTGCAGCTGCTGGAACTCCGGCGACTCCGGGTCGAGCAGGAACTTCGCCGTCGAGCGGATGCCCATGCGTTCGAGCAGCTCCTTCGTGACTTTGTACCACGACGATGCATTGACGATGCCGACCTGCTGCAACGTCGGATAGAGCTGCTGAATCAGCACCATGAGATACTGGATCTCCGCTTCCTTCGTGCCGGCACCCTGCCCGACATTGACGACGAGGTCATAGTCGAGATTTAGCTGGTCGCGCCGGATGGCGATATCCTGATTGAGAAGTCGAATGACCTGCCCATCGTCAAGGAACTTCTGGCAGAGCAGGATGAGAAACTTGACGATCGGGATCCACGTCGTCTCAGCGAGGAACCTTGCAATCAGCTTGATTTTCTTGTCCGCCGCGCCCATGATAGCGCTGATACCAGTCGCCGTCATGTTCAGCGAGTTGCTATCGAGGCCCTGATTGTACCTTGTCGAGCCGGACTGACTCTCCAATTCGTTCTGCGCGTACTGGATGAGCGTCATGGCGTTCGGGTCAGTCGGCACGCTAGGCGGGAAGAGGATAGCCGCCGACGGGTCTCCTTCCGTCGGAACAAACTCTTCGCCGTCAATCATCGCGTCCATATCCACGGACTGTTCGTTGACGAACTTCTGGCCACGGCAATTCTTCGCCGTCGCAATGATGATCTGACGCACGAGCGCCGTCTTTAAGTCTTGTAGCTGCTCCCACTCTTCGGCGAATCCAGTTTCGTTGAAGATGGAATACGGCTCATACTCCGGCGAGAAAACGAAGAACGGCGGCATCTCAAACGTATTTGTCTGTATCTTGAGCGGCGTATCACCGACCGCGTGCACGATGACATGCTCCATAATGCCGTCATTGTTGTAGTCAACCTTGAGATACGCTTCGTACAGCTCGTACTCGCGTGAAGCCGTGTCGCCATCGCTCAGGAACTCGTTGATGTTCGTCAGCTCTTTGTCATGCTCGATGTCAAGAGTCGTCCAGCGGGCGGAACCATTATCGCCCCGCGAGAGCGCCTTGTCGATATTGCTGTAGACACCCTCGATTTCCTTGCGCTTGAGATAGTCACCCTTCACAATCTTGCGCTGTGCGACGAACTTCGCATCGTGCAGATCCCTCGTCTCATGCGTAAAGCGCAGCTCAGACGGCGACATGTTCTCCAACACCGGTGTATTCGACTTGACTGCAATCACGTCGAACGACACAATGAGAAGGTCGCCCTGCGGGTCAGCCTGCTTCAAGTCCGTAATCTCAATGCGTCCCTGCTGCTGCTCGATCGCGAGCATCTGCATCATCTGCGCATCTGCAAGCACCTGCATTGGCTTTCTCGTCTCGTCGCGATTCCAATACACTTTCGCGCAGCCGAAGTTCGTGACGAGGCCATCCTTTGCCAGAGTCGCGATGAACGTGAAGAAATTGTTCTTCTTCATCACGAAGTAGTTGATGACTTCCTGCAAGAGCTTCGCGTTGTCGTCATCTTCGACGGATTGCCCGACGATATCAACCGGCGAGTCGTTCGCCGAGAATACCTCGATGAGGTTCGGCAGAATCCAGTCGATTGTCGTCTTGATATCCTTGCTCACCCAATTATTAAGCTCTGAGAGCGACGGGAACTTCTTCTTGTACAGCTCTTTGTCCGCTCGATAGAGCTTCAAGCGCCGGATAATCTTCGGCTCAACCGTCGCCCTATAGTAGTTGTCGGCCGCCTGCTTGCCGTTCTTGTACGCTCGCATGATCTTATCAATCTCTTCCCGCGAGAGTGTATCCAGCGAGATATCCTCTGCTTCCTCGTCCTGTGGCACCGGATAGACGATATCATGTAAGCCGTAGCCGTTATTAACCGACATGCCAACGCCCTGTGGGGCCATCGCCGCCGCCTGCTGCGCTGCATTCTGCGCTGCATCAAACTGTGCAGCGTCGTTTTGATTCATTGTCTCACCTCCGTGTACACGGAAAAGTACAGCACCGTTATTTTTGATACTATGTTCGGTTTGTGTCCACTCATAGCGTACCAACACGCCTGAGCTTGCCGCTCCTGCGTGCCCTGCGGTACTTCGTGTTGCGGCTTCCGTCGATGTGGACCGGGAACGCGAACGTGAGAGCCAGCGCATCTGCCATGTTTGGCGACGCCAGCCCTCGCTTCTTCATGTCATCTTTGCTCTCAAGTTGCAGCTTGCCTTTGCGATTGATGTACGCTTCCGGCCCCGTCAGCTCGTCGGCAAGCCCCTCATCGTCGATAGAGCCGCCCTCTTCGAGCCATTTCTTGACCTCGGCCCACATCTCAGCACGCTTATTCGCGTACTCGTCGCCGTCAGCCGCCTCGGCAAATGAGACGAGACGCCAGCCGGCACGCCCCATGTCACGGCCCACACTATAGATACCCGTGCCATAGCCCATGTCGATGAAGACAGCTGTAGCGCCGTAGTCGTCTTGATACTTCGCGATCTTACGCCCGACGGCTAAATCGTTGTCATTCTTCGGTATCAGCTCTAGCACCTTACTGTACAGCCCCTGACGCATGACGATAGCAAGCATGTCGCCGCCCGTCCACGCAGGGTCTACGCCGATAACGACCGGCGCGAACTTATACGTCTTCTGCTCTAGCTCCCTGCGCAGTGCTACATCTACGAGCTGACGCGAGATAAGCTGATTGTCGCTCGCTGACGGGAAGATACCGCGAACATGAACTTTGAAGAAGTCGCTGTCCTCGCCGTACTGCTCTTCCCATTCGCGAAGCTGCTGCTTATTGCTGATCGCGACGTTGCGCGAATCAATCTGACGCGTGTGCCACATCGCTTTAGCACCGTGAAAGCACTCGTAAAACTTGCCCTGTGGTCTGGTTGGGTTGCCGAACGCGCACCAGACAATTTCTGTGTCCGCATCTGTCATCGCGCCTTCTGCGACGTTCCAAATCTCATCGTAGATAGCTGACGCCTCGTCGAAAAGCATCAGGATGCGCTTGCCCTGATTGTGCAGGCCTGCAAATGCTTCTGGGTTATCCTTACTCCACGGAATAGCATCAATGCGCCACGTTCGCTCGTGACCGTCCTGCACGCAGAATATCGACGTAGCTGTCAGCGTGAACATGTCACGCGCGATAAAGAGACGGTACCACTTCGACAGCTCCGCCCACGTCTTCGCCCGCAGCTGTGCTTCCGTATTCGCAGTGACGACGCCGCGCGTATCTTCATGCGTCGCCATAGCCCAGATGATGATCCAGCTGACCAATGCCGACTTGCCGATGCCATTTCCTGACGCCACAGCTTCTCTGATGACCGTAGACGGGTCTTTTAGCCCGTCCCGTATGTCATTGAGTACATCTTTCTGCCACTCGTCCGGCCCACTCTTGCCAGCAAGCTCCCCTTCGCCCCAAGGGAAGGCCGCCAGCACAAAGCGGTACGGGTCATGCGAGAACCCGGCGAGGAAAGCGACTAGATCAGCAAATGTCTTACTCATCCGCCCGCCCTCTTGCCCTCTCGATGATAGAGCCTAGGTCTACACTGCCGGACAGCTCGACGTCTCGCTTATCGCGGAACTCTTCGGGCTTACGATTCTTGAGCCAGAAGATCTGAGCTGTGACGTCCGGCACAATCTGCTTTGTCACGCGCTTCGTCACGCGCATCTCTGTAACGCCCGTATCTTTGTCTGTAACTGGCTCCTGAGTGACTTCATCATACTCGTAGCCGAGAGCGCGCTTGAGCATGGCGTTCTCGACTTCGCGATCGACGACTTCTTTCCCCTTTTTAATCGTGTCAGATAAAACAGGAAATTTCTTCTTCCACTCCGAGAGTGTAAAGCGAGCAATTCCCATGTTGTGTGCTATCTGCTCTTCTGATAAGCCGTCGCGTGCCCATCCCTGTATCTTGAGCAGGCCATCTCCATCTAGCCACTCGTCATACTTGCACGGTCTGCCTCTACCCGCTTTCTTTTCGCTCATCCATCTCACATCCTCCTACATCGCAATAATCGCCGCCGTCGTAGCAGCTACACAGATAGCTGTCAGCGCGATCAGCGACAGCATCGTCATATCTTCGCTCATTCGTCGGCAACCACTACGTTTTCCCATTTTCGGTACGCATCGACATAAGTCTCATGCTTATCTCCATTGTACGTCAGCTCGTAGTACATGCCGTCCGGCACCGTCGTGCTGAGAAGCGCTTTCCAATTCTGAAGAACCTTGCAAAACCACACGACATACACATCATCGACCGAGATTTTCTGCTTGTCCGTCTTATCTACTCGTGCATTAAAGTAGTCAACGACGATCTGTTTCGCTTTTTCCTGCATTATTAATCCTCACGCCCTCCATCATAGTACATGACTTTGATGCCGTACTGCTTTGCGGCCTCATGCTCCAGCTTGCACCCACGATAGTCGCGCCAATTGCCGACAAAGACCGCTACATCGGCCCGGCTGAGCAGCTGGAATGCCTTCCCAAGGAGCCACAACGGTTTTTCATCGTGCGTCGCACCTTCCCAAAAAGAGTCGAAAAGCCCTACATCTTCACCCATTTCTTCTCTTACATGCTCGATTGCTGCGCGGCGCTCTTTCTTTATTTCGTCATCTGTCTTACCACGCATCGGCTGTGACACAAAAACTCGTAACATTTTTGACACTCCCCAAATTACGCACGAAAAAAGACTAGCCATTTGACTAGCCCTTTTCGGTCATCACATATACAATGTTGTGCTATCTCAATAGCAGCTTACTCTATTAGTATATCGCATATATCGGCTGAAAAACTTGCAAAGTTTACGAATTATTTTCCCACATTGCATCCCAATAGAAAATCTTGTAGCAGTACGCAAGTGCCATCTCATGCCGCCCGCAGACGATATGCTTCTTCTCTGCATCCCATCTGTACGTGATCTGCGTACCGTCTCGTCTGGCGCGTATCAGCTCGTCCCCCTGCGGCTCTACGATTTCCCATCCGCGCGACTTGAGATACAGACACATATCGATGATATCTACGAGCTTTATCAGCCCGCGCCACTCCGTCTGCTCTTTCTTCTTGCGCTCCATTTTGCGTATGTCGTGCTGTGTCAGCTTCTTGCCCGTCGTAGATCACCCCGGATACACGACGAGGACCTGTGATTACGGCAGGTCCTCGCATGTGTAAGAGATAAGAAATTATAAAAAGGAGGTTTAACAAAATGCCGCTGAGAAAGAGAATCGGCATAATGGGGGTTGGCCGTTGGAGTGCCTTGCAGGACTCGAACCCGCTTCTCTGCGTTATGCTACGCAGCGTGATACCTCGTACACCATCGGCACAATAAGCCGCGATTGCGGCTTATCCGTTGTTACTCGTGGAGAGTTTACTCAACGCTTTCGACTTTCGCAAGCCTATGCTTATATAATACCACGTTTTTCAGCCCCAAAACTTGCAAAGTTTGCAAAGAAAAAAGCGGCCATTGCTGGCCGCCAACTGTTTTCTCTTATTCTTCGTCATCCGGCTCGACGATCCACTCGTCAGCCTCTACATCGCGGATACCATTTTCCGTAATCGCGATGACCGGCTCGCTGTCAACGACGATATGAGCATATTCCGCAGCTGCCGGAAGCTCGACTTCCTTTGCCAGTTCAATCAGCTCGTCCTTGCTGGCGGCCTCAATCTCTTCACGAAGCTCCTTGATTTCTGGGACCTCTGCACTCGCGAAACCCTTCTCGTAAAATCTGACTTCTGCTTTCATGATGTACCTCCTTGCCTTTCGGCTTCTCTTTTCTCTTTCTGTCTATATTGTACTGCATGTAGTACATCTTGTCAAGAGCCTTTTTGAAATTTTTCTGCTTTTTCTCTACATGCTTCCTGAATGTAGGCAGCCATGCTCATTTCTGCTTCATCTGCCCACGCTTTAATCTGTTCCCTCGTGCCCTTTGGCGCACGGATTGATATTGATTCGTAGTTGGCGGCGAGCCATTTCCGGTTCGCTCGTTTCCTGCTATCAAGCATCTTCATCGTCCTCCTTCGGCATTGCCGCTCTCTCTTCTGGCGTGAGATCATACGCCTTGTTCACTCCGCCGAACCATGCCTCATGCATCAACTTGTCAGCCGGGATTTCCGGCAGCGCATTGACGCGCTTCTCGTAGCTCGCGATAGCACGAGCGTAGTTCTCCATCCATGCAATCGCCGCTTCTTTGCTAACAACGCGAGACTTGCAAACATAGTCCGTTGGGATATGCCATCCGCCAGCATCTACGATGGTGTACTGGATGTCCTTCATGTAGTTGTGATGCCCATCATTCACCTCGGCATACAGTCTGACCTCGATACCAGGCCAGTAATCGTAGCTCGTCTTAACTCCCTGCGCGTTGATAACGTCCGTTTCGCGCTTGAGCACGCTGTACGCTTCATCGAGAGTGTCAATTTTCTCACCATTGTATGTTGCTGTATACAAAAAGTCGTTTCCGTTGATGATATAGAATGCCTTTTTCATGATGTCCTCCTTATTTCTTATAAGCGTCCATAGCCGCCTGAAAGAGGCTGCGCTTAAAAGAATCGTACTCGTCACGATTCTCAATCCACCATTTTGCTGATGTAAGCTTACCGCAATACTCCAGCTCGAAAGCATCGAAGTAATCTGCGAATGCATCGCCCATTGCCGGACGAATTGTCTTTTTCTCGGTCCCATCAAATGTGCTGATGACTTCGCGGCGGATGTCGCGTGCCCACTTGACTTGTCTCTCAGTTCCTTCAAGATCTGGAAGTTTGTGCTCCTGCTCGAATGTGGCGAGCTCTTCTCCAAGGTGCTTCTTGTAGCACTCTGGGCAAAGACCTTCCGTCTCATACCAGCGAATCTTCTTTTCCTGTGCCTTCACGCCGCCGAACACTTCGACGACGCCAGTGTGGCCGCAGCTGTACGTAATCTCCTTTTTCATCTCAGCCCCTCCTTGCATTTCGACTGTTCCTTTTCTCTTTCTGTCTCTATTGTACTGCTTGTAGTACAATATGTCAACCCCCAAAAATAAAAAAGTTGGCCGCTCTCACGACCAACCTCTCTCTTATGCTCTCAGCTCCTCAGCACTCACGACCCTCACCAGCCCGTACTGACAGGCCAGCTCCGTCGCCATATGCCGGAACTCCTGCCGTATGCGGTACACGGTACTCTCATCCATCGCACAGTGCGCCCCCGTCTCCACGGCATTGTGACCGCTATAGTAGTAGCGCATCGCATTGCTCTCCGTCGCCGGGCACTCAGCGTACAAGTGATTCACGATCGTGAGCCATCGCTCCGGCATCCGCAATGTCCATCCATCATCCAGCGTGACAACCTTTAGCTCCGTCGCCAGCCGCACGGCCTGTTGTGCTGTAGGGTCGCTCACAAAAGCATGTCCAGCGCATCCGCCGCTGTGCCCGCCCGGCTGTAGCCTCGCTTCCTTTACTGCTCTCTCAATGCCGTGCTGATTCCGCAGCACCTTTTCGACAAGTCTGTATGCTTTATTCCGTACATCCTGCTTCTTCACTTACTCTATTCACCATCCTCGAATAACGCTCTGTATAAGCTCTTCTCGTTCCGCTCCCAACACTTGCACTCATCAAGCGGCTCATCTGTCATCGCGTCAGTATATCCTTGAAGCCGCCAGCACTCGCGCTCCGTCAAGTAACGGTACTTCCCGCCGCCAATCGGCAGGCACCCGCTTCCAGGAGCGCGGTCAGGGCGCTCGGTAATCGTGTAACAGTAGTCCTTGATGATCGGCAGCCTGCGCAGTACACCTGTCTTGCCAATCGCCCGCAGCATCGACGGCGACTTGATAGTATACCAGTCGTCAGCTGTCACCTCGAGATATTCGCTGATGTCGCGCATCATTCGGTGCTGCATCTTACCAAAGTCGAACGGCTTGCCAATAGTCGAAACAGTAAAATACCGTTCTCTAGCCTGCGGTATCCCGAAGTCCCTGGCATCTAGAAGTGCGTAGCTGTTCGTGTATCCTATGCTCTGCATTTCTTTCATATAGAGGTCATGGTTATGCCGCATATACTTTGACCGCACATTCTTGACGTTCTCCCAGATAACAATTCGCGGTTTCCATGCACCCATGTTCCGGATAATATTTACTGTCTCCCACATAAGACTGGACCGTGTGCCGCTCCCTTTGTCACCGCCAGCGCCGCGATTGATGCGGCCTTCTGCGTGCCGGCTGCCCTGATGCCCTGCGATTGAAAAATCCTGACACGGGGAACCATGAATCAAGATGTCCGGCTTTAAGTTCCAGCCGCAAACGTCTTGCGGATTGTATTTCAGCTCACTCGCAAACATTGCATTGTAGCTTCGCACCGCTTTTTCATCAATTTCAACGTAGTCAATCGCTTTGACCGGCACGCCGATATTGCGCAAGGCAACACGGGGACTTCCAATGCCTCCAAACAATTCTAGAATTTTCAGCATTACCTCTTACTCCCCTCTATCAGCTGTTTTGGCGCGTCCATGCTCTTTCTCGCTGCCAGCTTCTTGATGAGCGTGCCTGCCTCGCCCCGCGGCAATGCATTGATGGCCGCCTTTACGTCGGCGCGTTCCTTCGCTCTGGCCGCCTCCTCGTTATAAATCCTCATGAATTGGGCGCGCGCCGTGTTCACCGCATCTGTTTCCAACTCACACAGCTCCATCTTGCCGAAGTGCTTGACCGCCCGCTCGACTGCCGGCGACGAGTAGGTCCATGGGCGGTACGGTCCAACATGCCGGACGAGCTCCATGGCTTCATGCCATGCCGCACCCGCGCCACCCTTATCCTCGCCGCTGATGACATCGCGCGTCGTCTTGACCGCATCGAGGATTTCCGCGACAGTAGGGAAGAACTTGCTCGTCCGCATCAGCCGCACCATAGCCGCGTCAAGCTCGTCGAGCGGCACGTCCTGCAACGCCCTTGCATAGAGCATAAGCCCCGACGCTTCCAGCTTGCACGCTGGATACACGGTAAGATACGGCGTAAGCAGCTTAACGATCTTTGAGTGTGTCAGGCCATTCAAATCCCTCATCGTTTCCACCTCCTGCATCTTCATACTGCTTAATCATCTCTAGGGCTTTCTCGGCTTCTCGATACTGCCGCGGCATCTCGTCGCCGCCTTGTTTCCATTCTGTCTTGAGAGGGAACACCCCTTGCCAGCCTCGCTCTACGCTTTGATCTAAGATGGCGATCTGCATCTCCTCGTTACCCGGTGCCAGCTTTTCCAGTTTGCCCAGCGTCAACTTCTTCGCCCGGTCGGTGAGAGGCTTACGCAGCTTCTTGCGCATCTCCTCGAAACCGTGCAGGGCATCGTCAAGAGCAGGCGAGCCAGTGCAGAAGGGGTCGTCGGTAGTATTACTTTGTTGTATTCCTTTGTTCGTATTTCTTTGTATAATAGTAGATTGGGACATTTTGTCAGTATCGGCACTGACATTTTTTCCTGTTCTAGATTTGGACATTTTGTCAGTATCGAATTTTCCTTTTTTGACGTTGTTGAGGTCGGCATACATCGCGCCCTTGTCGGCCAGTGCGTACCACTTTGTGTGGTTGTACTTGTCCTTGCCCAGCTCGTCGCGAAGCAGATAGCCACCTTCCACCAGCTTGTCGATAGAGCGCTTGATGGTTCTCTCGTTGTAGAAGTTCAGGAACTTCTGCATATTGACCATCGTGTCGTACATCCAGTACCGACCATTGATAAAGTTCTGATCGTGGACCTCGTTGAACTTGATCCAGTGCGCGATGTGATGAAACACAATAGCTGCGCTCACGCCAACATCTTTTGCAATGGCACCGTCAAACGAATAAATCATTGAATCACCTCATTTCTTGAACCGCAGTCGCTTACACAGCTGCTCGTCTAGTTTCACTTTCTGCAAGTGGTACTTTGCTATGAACTCCGATTCCGGCATGGCGTGCAGCTCCGTGTGATGCACACGGCACAGCGGCAGGACCTCGCGCCCAAGCTGGTGAACCTTCTCGCGATCCACACCAGCACCGATGCGGCTACCTTCGCAATGGTGGATGTCAGCCGCCTTGCCGCACACGGCGCACTTGCGATGCGCTGTGCAAGCGTACATGTACTTGCTGACATCCTCGCACTGCTCAATCAGCGGCACTTTCGTCGGGATATCATTCGCGATGACGAACGATATCAAGTAATCGATGAACGCCCTCGCTGTTGTGACTGAACAATCTGAGAGGGAAAAGAGTCTGCGTTCCATCGACTCCATACGCTTGAGCATGAAGTCCATCTTCATCGTTGCTTTTGTCTCTTCCAGCGCATCGCCGTCGCGGAAGCCGTTGACATAATCGGATATCTCGCCGAGGATTGCATACACCTTCCGGCGTTGCTCTGGCGAGATTCGCCGCCCGTCTGGCAGGATGATCTCAACACGCTTATATTGGCGCAGCAGAGCGCGGTCGAGGTCGGGCAGGCCAGCCGTGATGACTGCCGTCCCGTCCTCTCTCACGTCCTGTATCTCGCCGAGGACATGCTCCTGAATCATTTGCCGCCGCCCATCTGTTCAGCAATCCACGCTTCGAGGTTCGCTGCCAGCTTACTGAGTTCGCCGGTCGAGAGGTCGCGACTGTTCGTTTTACCGAACTTCACGCCGCAGAGCGCAGAGACTTCTTCGCCCGAAGCGCCAACGCGCTGCATCTCTTTCGAGAGAGAGTGCATAGCCTTGCTTCTAAGCTCGTCGTTTGCCGAACCCTTAGAAGTATATGCATTTCGCGTTGAACGCGCTCCTGCGGCGTTCTGCGAAGCCTGACGGGCATATTCGTCTGTATCCGCATCGCGGTTGTCGTCGATTGCGAACAGGCCGTTGAGCGCGTACTTGCGTGCGTAGCTTGACGCCGTGCCAGTTACCTGACTCTCGTCCATTCCCTTCTTCTGCGCCGCTTCACGTGCCAGCGCAGAAGTCTGAACAGATTCGCCGGTCACTACATCAACGACTTTGACTGTCGCTTTGACGTAGTAGCGGTCGCCGGTCAGCACGATATCATCCGACATGTTGAGGAATAGACCGTTATCTTTGAGCAGTGGCTTGACTGCCTCGATGATATCCTCAGCGCTACGATAGTCGTACTTGCCGAAGCTGTTGTGCTGATTCTTCGGTGCTTTCAACTCTGCCTGCACCGCCATCAGCGCGGCAAAAATTGGTTTTCCTTCTGCCATGCTGCTCACTCCTTACCTGATCTGGATGTTCTGCTTCTCGACAATGGTCACGCCGTCAATGACAGCGCCGCCCTTGACGGCTTTCTTCAAGCCAACTTTGTCAACTTTCGGCGGCTGCGGCGCGAGGAACTCATCCGGCACAGCGTTGAGATCAGCAATCTCAACAGTCTCGCTCTTGCGGTACGAGACCGTGAACTCTGGCTCTTTCATCTTCTCGCCGCCAAGCTCGCGCGCCAGCGTTGCCTTTGCCCACTCGACCGTGGCCTTTGCGGCCTTCTTGCGAGCAGCGAACTTCTTCTCCTGCTCCTCGTATGCTTTCGCATCAGCAGAAGCGTTGAGCGCGACAAAAGCGATGTTGCGCAGCTTCTCGTGCTTGTCCATCCGGAGCGCTTCCAGCTTCTCGGGCGCGATGATCTCGCCCGTCTCCATGTCGATGCAATCGAGGATTTCCTGATTGATATCGTAAAGTTTCATGATATTTTCTCCTTTTCAGAACAACAGTTTCTCGTAATTCGCGAGGCGGAAATTGGACTTTACCTCGCGACGTGTGGTATCATTGTTAATGGAAATGGTTACGCGCTTCGGCTCTTCTTGCTTGCTAGGCTTTCGCCGTGTGCCGCGCATCCATCTCCCTTCCTCAGCTGTTGAGCTGTCATTGCAATCGCAATCAGCTCGACGGCAAGTAAAGCAGTCTCGCGGGCTTTTCATCCCGCATGACAGGATTCTCATATAATCATCTCCTTATGCCGTCCGGTTTTCCGGGACGGCTTTTTTGTGTCTCTCGCGCTCTTCCGTCAGCGTCTCGAATCCGGTGCCATGAATAGCCTCGATATATGCCGTGTCCTGCGTATCACGCTCGCGCACAGCCTTGTCATAGGCCGCTTTGATGTTCTGTGGAAGATCGCGCTCGTCGAGCACATCGAAGATATCGAGAATGTCCATCGAGCGGAACGGGTTGTACTTGAGCACAACCTCACGTGCGAACGCGCATCCGCTCGCGTCGATGAAGTACGGGACTTCATCGAACACGCCGATGCACTTAGCACCCTTGTACTCTTCAAGATTCTTGATGTCTCTTGCATCCATGCCTTTCACTCCCTTCATGGCTCGATGACCCCGAGCATAAGCCCGAAGAACTGAGCGAGAAGAACTGCTGTTCCGATGCCCATAAACGCCATCAAGATGGCCTCTCCGAACTTCTCGAAGTAGTTCTTGACTTTGCGCGCCCACGGCTTGAGCTGGCGGCGGCGAACTTTACGCGACTCCATTTGCTTTTCCTCCTCTATGCGTCTCCATGTTGTTGATGTACGCCATTACGTCGCGGCGGCGGTACATCCTCGTCCGTCCGTAGAGCACGAAGGGAATCTTCCCTGCATCTACGAGACGGAGAACGGACGGCGGCGACAATGACAACATCGTCGCAACGTCCTTGAGCTTTAAGAGCTCCGGCTGTATGGCCGCCTGTGCGACGGCCTCAGCGAGAAGTTCCTTCAAGCGCTCTTCTGTCATCTCTCTTCCTCCTCTTTGCCCTACACGCATCGCAGTACGCATGGCCTTGCGCAGGCTGACCGCACCGCACGCAAAGGCTTATAACTCGACAGATACGGTACATCTCCCGCTTGTAGGACGCGGTGCTCATCTCAGTGCACCTTGATGACGCCCGGAACCACTTTCTCGAACACGAACGTATCGTACTGTTCGATGAGGATGCAGAACGATCTCCTACCTGACTTAGCTCTCTCAGCCAGGTCATGAGTGTCAAGCACCTCGTCAACGTTCAAGGTGAGATATGCGTCATCTCCGTTCGCATCGTCGTTTGCGTGCTGCGTGTCAAACGATGCGAAGAAACGCCCCGTATTCGACGTGATGTTCACACCGTTACCGAAATAAACTGTTTTGATACCTTTGAGAAAGTCGTTGATTTCATCTTCAACTTCAGCTTGCTTTCTCCAGTCTCCGTGCTGAAAAGCTCCGAAAAGCTCTTCGTCGAATACGAATATAAGTTTCTTCATGTCACTCACCTCAGTTCATGAAATCTCTCTGCACGATCGGCAGAAGATAATCGACGTACCACTCGAAGTTCTGGACATGTTTATGTGGGTTGTTGCGTGCGCAATCCTCGACGAACTCGCCGTTCTCGCCGGGGCGCTGTGTGATGCCGTTGCGTTTCAGCAGCTTGCCGAGCTGCGTTCCCCACGTCTCAGCCTTGCCAATCTGCTTGCAGAACCAGCCGAGTGGGCGGCGCTCTCTGCTACTCTTTGGCATGGGCAGGATGTTCTCTCCGGCAAGGATATTGCCAGCCTTCGCCATCATGACATCCTGATATGCTTTGATGTGAGACATCTTCGCAATCTCCATCATCATTTTCGCCTGCTTTGAGATTGAGTTGCGGAGCATTGCCTCGGCTCGCATCTCTCTCGTCTTGTCCTGCTCGGCCTGCGCTTTCTGCTTCATGCTGTAGCCGCCCGTCTTGCGGATCGTCGGCAGGACCTCGCTCGTCACCCAGCGTTTGAACTTCTTCGCCGTCGGCAGCTTGCTCGAAAGTACGAGGCTGTAGAGGCCGGATTCGTTGATGAAAACTGGATACTGGTTACGGCCCAGAGAGTCTTTGATGGATGGGGCCCCGTTTTCGGGCCCCATCTTTTTGTCATCGTCGTCAACATGGTCGGAGATTGCATTTCTCGGCTTCTCGTAGCCAAGTGCCACCGCAACATCTTTTCCGACGAACCACGGCTCATCGTCGATGATGGTCGTGCGAACCTCACCAAACTCAGGATTGTTGAAAATCTGCAACTCCTTGCTCTCATCCTTGTCTTTGTCTTTCATGCTAAACTCCTTTCGTTTACCATATTAAACTTAGTGCGTAAAAAAAATTTTTGTTACTCCTGCGTTTAACGCGCTGGACAACTTGAGCAGCGTATCAGTCTTGACATTCTTGATAGCACCGCTTTCGATGCCAGCAATCGTAGCCCTTGACACGCCTGACTTCTCAGCCAGTTCAGCCTGTGTCCACCGGCGCTTTTTGCGGTATTCGCAAAGTTTGTTGGTGAAGCCCACCTTGTCTCACCTCCCTCGCTCGGTATGATTAAAGTTTAGCATGGTAAACGAATTTTGTCAAGTACACAAAACAAAAATGTTGAAATTTTGTCTAGCGTGCTATACAATATATCTAAACGGAATAGTCAAACTATTGGGAGGTGTACGGTATGACATTAGGCGATCTAATTCGAGAGTACAGAGAACAACATGGTATGAGTATGGAAGAGTTCGCACGTCTCAGTGGCCTGAGTAAAGGCTACATATCTATGTTAGAGAAGAACAAAAACCCTAGAAACGGCAAGCCTATCATCCCGTCTATTGCTACATATGACGGCGTTGCAACTGCTATGCACGTGTCGGCTGCGGAACTAATGGAGAAGGTCGGTGAGAAGAATGACAACCTACCAGACCTCAACGCCAGAGATGAGCGACAGATTGAGCGTGATCTAGAAGACATGATGCACTCCGTCAGTACAGCCGCCTATGAGGGAGACACGGACGCACAGGAAGATGTAGAAGCGTTCAAGGCAACACTGAGAGCCGCGATGATACAAGCGAAGCGGATAGCAAAGAAGAAGTACACGCCGCGTAAGTATCAACAATAGAGGTTGTGATGCTATGGATGCAAAAAGGAAAGCTGAATCAGTCATCAGGAAGTGCGGTACGACGAATCCATTTGAGATAGCACGTCGCCTGCACATGCATATACAGTATGGGCCGCTTGGTGGCGTCAAGTATGCGAATTACCTGCGGTACAAGCGCACGCAGATCATCATCATCGACAGCGACGTGGCACCATCCCACCTGTTGCCGTTCATCCTCGCCCACGAAATTGGGCACGCGCTTTGCACACCCGACGCCAACACCGCATGGATGGCGAGCTATACTCTAGGCAACGACGCGAAGGCCGAACGAACGGCGAATACATTCGCGGTAGAACTGCTGCTGAGTGACGAGTACCTACGCGAGCACGCAGAGTACGGGATACACGAGCTTGCAAGGATGCAAGGCGTGCCCGACGAGCATGTGCAACTAAAGTCGCAATATTGAGATAATAAAGAAGGGAGCTGCATTACTATGAAACGAGTATACCTTACATTGTGCCTGTTTGCGATGATGGTTCTTTCCATTGGCTGCACAACCACATTTGCCGCTAGCTGGTATTACGTCGGAGGAAGTGAGAACGGGCGAGCATCAGTCTATATCGACAATGCATCTGTTGTAAAGAACAGTCGCGCCGCTGTTGTTTGGGTTAGGTATGATATGTCAGATGGTAGTATGATCATGCAGCAAATCGGTTATACGCGCCGTCCTAAAACATATACCTTACTGGCCTTTACCACATACGATACACAAGGGGAGCTAGTAAGTAGCCAAGACGTTCCTGATTATGCGCGAGTCAGCCAACCAATTGTTCCTGATAGTATAGCCGAAGCAGTATGGTATTGCATCTGGCCGAACTGAGTTCAAGATTTTATATAAGTGGTGAATGATATGAACAAGAACATTATCATAGCCGTCCTTGTAGCTGCTCTGGCAGGAACAGGCTACTACGCTTACACTGAACACCAGCAGGTGCAGGACTTACAGGCGCAAGTAGACAGCACGAAAAAGAAGCTGGCACAGGTGCAAGTCAATGCTACAGATTTGCAAGCGCAGGTGAAGGACTTGCAAAGCAAAAACGATGATCTGCAAGATCAGATAGATAGCCAGCCTGCGCCAGCGGCAGCACAGAGCGGTGTCAGCGTAAGCGATATCATGCGGCAGGTGGATGAAGACGACCTGCGGCAAAAAGAGAGCGACTACCTCGACAAGCAGAGCGAATACCTCGACAAGGTGAACCGCAAGCTCGACGACGAGTATTGGAGCCAGGACGTGAAGATGAAAGACTTCTCGAAATGAGAAAGCCGCCCGAAGGCGGCAGGGTGAAACTATGAAACTTGATTATGATTTGATTCGTGAACTGTTATTCATAACCGAAGAGAATAGCGACGGAGAATCGCTGCTAAAAGACGAGCTGTATTTATCGAAGCTGAGTGACAAAAGTAAAGCAAGGCTCGTTCGATACCATTTGAAATTCCTGCATGACGTAGACTATATCCAATGCAAGCTGACTGTCAAGAATATATATAGGCCGATAGATATTACACCAAAGGGACGCAGCTATCTTGACAGCATACGAAACGATAATGTTTGGTCGAAAGTAAAAACTACCTTCGCTGAAAAGGCTGGCGATATGTCCTTTGATATTGTTAAGGCCATCGCTACAAACATTATCATGGATATGTTGCATTGATTCAGCAGTCACATATCAATGCGTCTAGGAATCGTTGTGAACTTATCGTCTTTCGGCATGGACGAGTCATTGATGTGGACGCCATCTAGCACATCCGCTACAATCTCGTTCATCACGTCAGAAAAACGATGCGCAGGGATATCATATCTGCGGATCACATCAATGATATCGCACTTGAAGTTATGTTCATCCTCGAATGTAAAATACTCGCGCTCCATGCGTCGCACCTCCATTGAGAAAAGCCGCCCATACGGACGGCACTGTTTGCAAGAGCCGCTGACACACGGCTCCAGAGACTCGGTTCCGCATTGCTGCGGACGAGCTAAGATAAGAGGGCGTTGTCAAGACCCCGCACCGGCGCCCGTAGGCGTATCGGCACTTACAATATTATTATATCATATTCCTGACGGCGGGGAAATGGTATGAAAAAAGCGGGCAGCCTCCTCAGACTTCCCGCTCGAATCAAATGCCGTCACATTAGCCGTGACCGCTCCTGCCCTTCGTTTTCCCGCGTCTGTGGATGAGGATGGCGTGAGCAGGTACGCCGCTTCCAGAGATTACTCTTTTATTATACCACACACCCGCGCGAAAAGTCGCGGAGAAGGGAGAAAAATATGGCGACGATACGCACCCGCAAGCGAGGAAAAACATGGTCATATTCGTTCGAGGTTGGCAAGAATCCCGAGACCGGCCGCCGCAAAATGAAAGAGAAAGGCGGCTATGCATCGCAGGATGAAGCATACGATGCAGGTGTCGAAGCGTATGCAGATTGGAAGCACGGCAACATAGGAATCACAAGTAGTAAAGTATCGCTTGACAACTTCTTCCAGAACTGGCTGGAAAACGTCGTGCGCCCCAACGTGAAGCGTGGGACATACTTGCAATATGCCAGCCGCTACAAGTCAGCCATCAAGCCACGCATGGCTAATCTGTATATGCAGGATATCAAGCCACGTGACGTAGATGCGCTTGTACGCAGCATGGCGGAGAATGGCAAGAGTAAGGAGACAATAATGGGGACATTGTCTGTTTTGAAGCTCATGTTTAAGTATGCTGTATATCCAGCTGAGATAATAGTGACGAATCCGGCGCTATATATCAAAGTCCCCCGCTCTGCGCCTAAGTCGATTGTGAAGAGGCGCGTCATATCGCCGGAAGAATTTGCGTCGATCGTGAAGATCTTCGGAGAGAATGAACGTACAAAATGTCTGATTGCTCCTATCATGCTCGGATATTATGCCGGCTTGAGAATCGGCGAAGTGCTCGGACTGTGCTGGAACGACATTGACTTCGAGAAGAAGAAGATTCACATCGTCCGACAACTTCACCCTGACAGTATTCGGAGTAAGAGCTTTTTTGCGCCACCAAAAACAGATAAGAGTATACGTACCATCTGCATAAGCGACAAGCTGGTAAACTTCCTGAGAGACTGGCACAAATCGCAAGTAGCGGAGAGATTGCGGCTAGGCTCAGCATATCAAGTAGCATATGCACACGGCGACGAGAAAACACTGCTCATGTTGCCAGCGATGGATAAGCCAAAAGACGTTCAAGAGATGCCACTCGTCTGCACAGACAAGTTCGGTACGACCATCACGCGCGAGAAGATCATGTACAATTTGAAGAAGGTGGCAAACCTGAACTTCCACTCACTACGTCATACTCACGCGACAAGGCTGATAGAAGCCGGGGCAAAGCCGGTTGATGTTGCCGCCCGTCTCGGTCATGCCGATGTATCGCTTACGGAGAATCTTTACTCGCACGATACAGAGAAGATGGCCCGCGAGACTGCCGACCTCGTAGACAAGGTGATGTAGACAAGGCGTTTTGTAGACAAATCGTAGACAGAATAAAGAATAAAGAGGCTAGAAACGTTGATGTGTAACGGTTCTAGCCTCTTTGTCGATAAACTTTCTTAGTTTAACAACATTACATAAAAAAGTCAACCTTAGAAAAAGTCCGTCCACAAGGGACGGTACTCCTTCTACAGGCATTCAACGCATCTCAGCGGCTGAAGAAGACGGTGACGAGGCGCTCGAGTGCCTGCTGGTCATCAGCGCCCATCGTCTCGCGCGCCGAGTGCATCGCGAGGATGGCCGCGCCGACGTCCATCGCGCGCATCGGCATGTTGGCCGTGAGCATCGAGCCGAGTGTCGAGCCGCCGCGGATGTCCGAGCGGTTGAGGAACATCTGATACGGGATGGCGTGCGCCTCGCAGAGCGCCTTCGTCACCGCGATGGCCTCCGCATCGCCCGCGTACGCCTGGCTGCAGGCCGCCTTGATCGTCACGCCGCCGCCGAGCCGCGGCGCATTCGTCGGGTCCGCCTTCTCTGGCGCATTGGGATGCAGCGCGTGCGCGACATCGAGCGAGAGCAGGAAGCCGCGCGCGAGGTCCGCGAAGTACGCATCCTGCCCGTAGCCGAGCGAGCTGTAGAGCCGCATGAGGATGTTCGGCAGCGCGAAGGAATCCGCGCCCTGCTTCGTGCAGCTGCCGACTTCCTCGTTGTCAAACAGCGCTATGCACTGGATGCCGTTCTGGCTTTCGCCTTGCAGCAAGCCCTCGAGGCAGGCGTAGACCGAGGTCATGTTGTCGAGCCGCGAGGCCGAGAGGAATTCGTTCTTTGCGCCGAAGCGGCACGGCGCATCCGTCGGATAGGCCGTGAGCTCGTACGAGAGGATGCGCCCGCGCTCGAGATGGCATTCATCCGCGAGAAAATCGAGGAACGCATCGTGCGCGCTCTTGGTGTCATCCGAGCTGGACATGCCGAGCATCGTGAAGAGCGGCAGCATGTCCTTCTGCGGGTTGAGCGTCTCCCCTTCGTTGACCTTGCGGTTCATGTGGATGGCAAGATGCGGTATCGTCAGGAGTGGCCTGCCGATGTCGACGAGGTGCACCTCCGGCGTGTACGGGTCTGTGCCCGCGAGCACAACCTTGCCCGCAAGCGACAGCGGTCGGTCAAGCCACGAGCTCCGGATCATGCCGCCGTAGACCTCGACGTTGAGCGTGCCGTATCCCTTCGCTGCGATGACCGCCGAGGGCTTGACGCGCAGGCACGGGAAGTCCGTGTGTGCCGTCGCGATGTGCAAGTGCGCGCGCGGGTCCTCCCCGATGCGGAAGGCCACGAGCGTCGAGTCAAAGACGCGCACGAGATACGATTTGCCCGGCTGCAGATGCCAGGCCTCCCGCGGGTCGAGCTCCACAAAGTCCGCCTCGTGCAGCAGCTCCGCGCCTGCCTGCACCGCGTGGAACGGCGAGACCGCCCGCTGCAAGAATGAAAGGAAATCCAAGATAATCACTCCTCTTCTTTCATGGATATTCTTCTCCATTATAGCACCCCTGCCATTTGTCGGCATCAAGGCAGCAAAAAGAGCAGCTGCCCGATGCCCGATACGATAAGGGGGGCTGGGAAGCTGCTCCGCAAAGCATTATTTGCCGATTCTATTCTGCTTTATTTGATGAAGCCGACCTGCTTGGCGATCTCCTCGTAGACCTTGTCCTTGCGCTCGTTGAAGATGACCTTGTTCTCCTCGAAGAGGTTGTGGCCATGCGTGTCGATTGAGACAATCAGCGGGCCGAATTCCTTGACCTTGCAGGTCCAGAGCGTCTCCGGCATACCGAGGTCCTTCCAGTTGGCCGAAAGGATCTTCTCGACACAGGTGGCCGCTACGACAGCACAGCCAGCCGGGAAGACGCAGTGCAGGGCCTTGTTGTCGCGGCAGCCGCGCATCGTGCCAGCGCCCATGCCGCCTTTACCGATAATCAGGCGGACGCCCGTCTCCTTGATGAAGGCCTCTTCGAATTTCTCCATGCGCATCGAAGTCGTCGGACCGACCGTGACCATCTCGTAGTCATCCTCGCCGCGCGGGCGGATGATCGGGCCAGCGTGCAGGATGGCGCCGTCGCGGATGTCGACGGGGAGCTTCCTGCCTTCTTCGATGACGCGGCGATGCGCGACATCGCGGCAAGTCGTGAGCTCGCCCGTCAGGTAAATGACATCACCAACATGGATGTCCTCGAGATCTGCTGCGCTGATTGGCGTCGTGAGTACTTTCTTAGCCATCAGAAATCCACCTCCGAATGCGAATCAATCGTGTAGTTGAGTTCCTTGTCAAAGACGATGTGCCCGCGGCGGTGCGACCAGCAGCCGACATTGACCGCGACGCCGATGACCGACGGATGGCGCGCGCTGTTCTCGATATTGACGCCGAGCACGGAGTTCTTGCCGCGCAGGCCCTGTGGACCAAGGCCGATGGCGTTGATGCCGTCCTCTAAGAGCTGTTCCATCTTCGCCGCCTTCGGGTTGGGGTTATGCGAGCCAATGCGGCGCATGAGTGCCTTCTTCGACTGCAGCGCTGCAACTTCGACCGACGTGCCGATGCCGACGCCGACGAGCAGCGGCGGGCAGGCATTGAGGCCGTAGCTCGTCATGACGTCGAGCACGAACTTCGTCACGCCCTCATAGCCCTCGCCCGGCATCAAGACCTTCGCATGGCCCGGCAGCGAGCAGCCGCCGCCTGCCATGTAGGTGTAAATCTCGCAGTCGTCGCGGCCCGGTGCGATATCCCAGAAGATGGACGGGATGCCCTTGGCCACGTTCTTGCCCGTGTTGTACTCGTCGAACGTCTCGACAGCATTGTGGCGCAGCGGCGCGTCCTTTGTCGCCTGCACGACAGCCTCGCGCAGCAGGTCCGGCAGCTCCGCCATGTACGGGAATGCCGTGCCGCACTTGATGAAGAACTGCAGCGCACCCGTGTCCTGGCAGCTCGGACGGTTAAGCTTCAATGCGAGCTCCTGGTTGCGCTCCATCGTCTGGTAGATGGCCTTCGCCAGAGGCTCCTCTTCCTGTTTGGCGAGCTCCTCAATCTTTGCGCGTACATCATCCGGCAGCCGCTTGCCCGTAAAAGCCACGAATTTTGCCATGATGTCCGTCATGTGCCTTACGGCTTCTTCTCTTTGCATCGTCACCGCTCCAATCTTTCAACCGTTTTTCAACAACCTCCGCCAGAATAACGGCATTCGTTGTCTTTGCCTTCTTAATCTTTATTATAGTCATCTCATCTCCATAGGTCTAATACCAATATCACTATACATAGCATAGGTTACATCCTATATATTGCGATAAAAAATACCCTGTCCATCATGGAACAGGGTATCACAAGCCTTGTCATCCTCTGATAAAGCGCAGCAGGAGCCAGGCCGCCACGCCGATGCCTGCGGCCACGAAGAGGACCGGTACTGCCACGAAAATCAGGAAGGCCACGACGGCTGCGCCGCCGACGACGAGCGCTGCCTTTGTCAACCAACTCATAGAGCCCGCGGTGCTGAATGTGTGAATGCGGATGCCGCTGCCGCGCAAGTCATCGGCACGGCCATAGCGGTCATGCGGCTCCTCAACGTGCTGCTCGCCGCTATCCTTACGCTCCTCGATTGTCACACCCTGATAATCCCGCGCTTCATCCTCCGACATCACCCGCACGCGCGGTTCTTCTGCTGACTCACCTGTCTGATTCTCACGTTCCTGCATAATGCACCTCTTTCTCTACATATTCTTGTGTCATCGATTTATCTCGCCGGTCTACAACGGCATGTCTGTTTCCTGTCATTTTCCTGTCATTCACGGAACGATTCCCCTGCCCCGATGTTATATAGATGCGATATAAACGATATATAAAAAATTCGCTAAAACCATACAGATTCCCTCCTCATCAGCTCAGATAGAGTGAGGAGACGGTACCCTCTTCCGTGAGATAGCGCGGGTCGAAGCGCGTGCAGTGGAGACGCTGGCGCAGAGCTGCGATGTGGCGGCGGATATCTTCGTGGTCGGCACCGAAGATATCGTAGAGCTCAGGGATGTTCTCGAAGTCGAGGCCGTTGATTGTGCCGTAGCAGAGCAGGCAGGCCGTCACGATGGCTGGCATCTCCTCCGGGTACGAAGCGGGATCGGCCACGGATATGTAGTCCTCGAAAAGCTTGCAGATGAGCTGGGTCGAGAAGACGCTGAAGCCCATCTTGAGCGCGACTTCACGCAGGACCTGTTCTTCTGCCTCGAAGCTCCTGCGGATATCGAGGTTAACCGGCAGGGGCTTCGGTGCCTTGCGCAACGGCACGACGTTGAGCTGTGCAAAGTTCGCCATGATGTTGAGCGTGTGGCGAACGGCCACGGCATCGCGCTGGAAAAAGTCATCGAGTGTCGCATCGGGCTTCTGACAGCGGAAGAAATCGAGCTGGCGCAGGATGATGTCTTTCATGCGGCGGCGCAGCTTGTCGCTGGCCGGCAGCGACGTCACATAGTTGAGCATCATGACACCGCGCGCATGAAGATGGCCGAAGAAGATCATGTGCTCGGCATCGGGGAACATCCAATCCGGGTCCGGCAGGTCGATGCGCTCATCCGTGAAGAGGTTGCAGCAGGTCACAAAGTCATCCTGGACACCCTCGACATAGAAGACGGTGAATTTCGCCTGCAGCAGGTCGCGGATGATGTCCTGCTCCGTGATTGTCAGCCTTGACTTCTCGTGTTGGAAGAAGTAGCGCAGGGGAATCTCGTCCGTCTCAATCATGTGGTAATCGAACAGGAAGTAATCCCAAAAACTCAGCCAGTACGCCTCCTGCTCTGCCGTCAGGCTCCCTTCCTCGGGAACATTCACATACTCCGGGCCCGAATAGAGCAGCAACGCGCGGTTCATATCGCGCAGGAACGCCTTGCCGTGGAAATACGTGCCGACGCGATGCAGAAGGTCATCGAGCATCGCATTGAGCTTGTCGACATCCTCTTCCGTGACGTTCTCTTGATGATTCAGCGAGCTGTAGAACTCATCCTGCGAGCGGCGCGGCGGCATGGTGAACTTGCCATTTTCGTAGACAGAGGCGCGAGCATCCTGCAGATAGACGAGCTCATCCTCATCCTCGTACTTCGTGTGGTAGTAATCATAGAAGTCCGCCACGATATCGAAAAATGAGTTGACGTCCGCTTCGCTGAGCTCAAAATCCGCATCCGATTGCGCCAGACGGTAGAGGATTTCCTGATAGTCGTAGACCGTCAGCGAGGAGAAGGAATAGAGATGCATCTGCTCGATGTACGTGATGAGCATGCGGACAGCTGCCCAGATCCTCTGGAGCGCCCGATCATCTGCACCCTGCCAAGCGTGCTTGCGCAGGTACTTCTCCAGGAAGTCCTGGGCAAGTATCGGTTCTGCATCGACGTTGTTTTCATAGAAGTGCTCTACGAGTGCATAGACATTGTTCATGACGGTCGTCCCTCAATCTTCTTTCAATCGTTCTTCGTTCTTTCGTAATGACT